>Ga0210057_1003821_pt1 | contig 20453 bp, 15 predicted proteins | sample CryGeyCG2114_010_2_FD_183968 | JGI IMG/M metagenome (GOLD analysis project Ga0210057, IMG submission 183968) | Groundwater microbial communities from aquifer - Crystal Geyser CG10_big_fil_rev_8/21/14_0.10 (SPAdes) (version 2) | ecosystem: Environmental > Aquatic > Deep subsurface > Groundwater ...
GAAATAGCTGAAGATTTAACCAGTCAAAGTTTTTTAAAGACTTGGGAACATCTTTACGAGGGCTCCAAGATTAACAATTTTCAACAGTGGATATATAGAGTGGCCAGAAATTTAGTTATTGATTATTATCGCAGTCGGGAAAAAGAAGAATTACCCCTCATTTATCAGGAAGAAGAAATTATTGATGGGTCTCTGATTGTAGATCCTGAGAGTAGTCTTAAACTGGAAGAGCTTAAAAAACTCCTCTTAAGCCTTAAGTCGGATATCAGAGAAATCGTAATTCTGAAATTTATTGAAGATTTAAGTATTAAGGAGATAGCCAAGATTGTTGATAAATCACCAGGTAACGTCAGGGTAATCATCCACAGGGCTATTAAAGAATTAAAAAATAATATCAAAGATTAAAGTCATGCCTGAAAGACTTTTAAAACAATTTAAGAAATTGGATCAAACCGGACCTTCAGCCGAATGGCAGGAAGGGGTTCGGGATTTTTTGGTTAAAAGAGTTAGTCAGAATACTATTACTAAGAAAGCTTCCTGGCAGTCGTCTTTGGAAATTTTTTCTATAGTTTGGGTTAGGAAATTACTACCTTCCCCAGTTAAAATGATAACGGCTTTAATTATTTTGACTTTGGTCGGTGGTACCGGCTTGATGGCTCAAGCTAGCTATATTCCTAGTGGAGCTTTTTATACGGCCAAAAGATTTGGCGAGAACGTTCAGTTGGTTTTTGCCATTACTCCCCAAAGTGAAACGAAAATTAACCTTAAATTTGCCGAAGAAAGAAAGAAAGAAGCTGTAAAGTTAGCTAAAAAAGAGGATATTAAGCCGGAAGAAAAAAAAGAGTACATTAATACAGTGGTCAAATCTTTAAAGCAGAATATTAGCGCTGCCCAGACTTCTTTGGATATTGTTAAAGAGCGGGAAAAAGAGAATCAAAATTCAGATACTATTAAGTTAACTAAGGAATTAACCGAAAATGTTTCCCAGAATATTGACGATTTAGAGGAAGTTAAAGCCATTGTTTCAATTAAGGAAGTTAAGGCGGTAGTCACACAAGTTCAAAATGAGCTGGAAAAAGTTGAAGATGACTCTTTGAAAGATTTAATTAAAGAAGTGGAAAAAAAGGAAAAACAGGATAATAGTGAGGTTAAGGTTGAACTGGTTCAGGCAGAGGCAACTTCTACCGAAAGTGAACTGTTGCCTGAAGAAAATATTGACGGTTATCAGGCTGAAGTAGCCGTTGAGGCTAGCGGCAATGAAACTACTGAAGCGTTTGCCGATCCGTCAGCCGATCAAGTTAAAAAGACCAAGGAAGGTGTAACAGAGACTGTTACCCGTGAGGAAGTTCAGCAAATTTTAGCCAAAAAAATTACCAGAGCTAATAAGAAGATTCAGGAAGTCGGAAAAATAGCCGAAGCATTTGATTTAGTGGAAACTATTAAGGACGCTGATGAGGAAATAGCCGACTATGACGTAGTCAAAGAGGTTAGCAATGTTGTTGATAATCCGGCTCAGGTTCAGGAGGCCCTGACTCAGGCAATTACCTTATTTGATAATGGTAATTTAGCCAAAGCTCTGGATAAAGTTATTGAAATCAAAGAGATTACCACTAAGTCAGAAGCTATTATTAGTAGAATAGAAGAAATTAAAGAATCTCAAGAAGCTGTTGATAAAAATAAAGATAATAAGCAGTTGCAGGTTTCAACCAGCACACCGGAAGTTTTGCTTGAAAGCCAGACAGGCAAGGTTAAGGGCGTGGTAGAGGTAGTTGATGTTGACTTAAAGAAAGAGTCTTCTACTAGCACTTCGGAAACGACTCCTAAAATTATTCCTTTAAAAGAATCAGTTAAAAAGAAGGTTCAAGAGCCTGTTAAAGCAGAGAATTTAAAATAATTTAGTGTATTTTGACAAAAATAGTTAGATATTTTATAATAATGCTATTATAAGCGGTTTTATTTAACTGTGAATAACTCATTATTACAGGTTAAATTAAGCTTAGCTATTATGGCATTTAGGCTAAAAGTAGTTTAAAGGCTTATTTTATTGCATTATTAAAAAATAATTAATTATTAAAAAGCAATCACTTGATGATTGGCTTGTGTCCGCCGGCCCGTTAACTATATTAAGTTTACGGGTTCCGGGCATAAGTCAATTAATAATTAAAAAGATAAGTGATTGATTAATTGCTTGCTTCTTAGCATTTAGCCAGACTTTCTTAATCTTTGTCCATAAAGGACTTTGACTAAAGGTCGAGTGGCTTTGCCCCGGTTAAAGTAATTTATGATTTAGGCAATTTTAAGAAAAGGCTAAGTCGGGGAGTAAGTTTAAAAAAGGACAAATTATGAATAATTTAGTTAAAAAGTCATTCCTGGTGTCCATGATAGTTTTAACTGCTTTGTTTGGCGTTGCAGTTGATGTTAACGCTGACGTAGCTGCTGGTCTTTATAAGTCCAACAGCTCATCCGCAGTTTACTATGTGGACTCAAACGGAGTAAAACATCCTTTTACTCACGCTAGGGAATATGCCACTTGGTATCAAGACTTCTCAGGCGTAGCTAATATTTCTACAGATGAAATGGTTAGCTACACTTTGGGTAGCGCTGTGGCTTTAAGGCCTGGTGCCAGACTACTTCAGTTTATTGAGGTTGTCGGCGCTACCACTTGGAGCACTGCTAATACCCCGGAAGTTTATGCCGTTGGCACTGATAATATGCTTTACAAGCTTGACAGCGCAGCTGCTGCTGCAGCTTTGTACGGCGCAAACTGGGCAAGCCAGATCGTTCCAGTTCCTAACTACTCAGCTGGTAACTATTCAATTAGTTCCACTGTCTTAACTGCTAGTTCCATGTACCCAACCGGTACCTTGGTCAAAACCTCAGGTTCCAGCCAGGTTTACTACGTTGAAGGCAACATGATTAGACCGGTTAACGACAATGGCGCTAATAGATTCAACATGAACTATGTTGTTACTGCTAGCAGCTTAGCTGGTTATAGCACTGGTTCTTCCATCACCGGTTACGAGTCAGCTTTAGCTGATCCTGTGACTGGCAGTGGTTCAGGCAGCCAGACCCCAACCGGCAGCGGCTTGACCGTTAGGTTGGCTTCCAACACCCCGGCCGGAACTATCGTTCCTAAGGGTGCCAGCGGCGTCAAAGTTGCTACTTATGACGTAACCGCTTCAGCTGACGGTGCTGTTAATATTACTTCTCTTAAAATTAAGAGATCAGGTATTGGTGCTTACAGCGATATTAGCAAGGCCTATGTTTTTGACGGTAATACCAGGTTAACTACCGGTAGAAACCTCAACAGCGACGGCATTGCTTCCATGAACCTTAACTACACTGTTCCGGCTGGTACGACCAAGCAGTTGTCAATTGTTATTGACTTAGCTGCTTCACCGACTGTCTCCAACAACCATAACTTTAGATTTACTGACATTAGCTCAGCCGCTAGCGTTACTTACACTGAAACTGCCGGCAGCACCTTCACTATTGGTGGTGCTTCAGTCGGTTCTTTCACTGTCAACACTAACGCTGGCACCACTGCCACCGACATTAAAGTTGGTCAGGACTCACTTAAGCTGGCTGACTTCGATTTCGACACTATTGAAAACGAAGACATTAGCTTGAGCAGAATCGTTTTGACTAACGGCGGCAGCGCTACAGCTAGCGATATCAGCAGCCTTGTCTTAAAGTATAATGGTAACACTTTGGCAGAAGGTTCTTATGACGGTGAATTGATGACTTTTGAGTTCTCTCCTCTAACTTTAGAGAAAGATCACTCCAACTACAACTTCAAGGTTTACGCCGATATTGAAGGCGGCATTAACAACACTATTAAGTTGTATGTTGATGAAAAGTCTGATATTACAGCTGTTGGTAAAGAGTATGGCTATAATGCCAATATCACTCACACCGCCATTGACCAGTCATCTGAATCCTACCCCTTAACCATTACTGGCGGTGAAATCACCGTTAACTTCAAGACTGATAAAGCAGAAACTATCATTGGTGATCAGGAAGACTACGTCTTCGCCACTTTGGAAATTACTGCTCCAGAAGAGATTGATGTTAAGGAACTCAGAGTCAGCATTGCTGAAACTGACGGTTCAGACGGTGGCGCAGGTGTTATTGATATTGATAACTTAGAGCTCCATTATGTCCAGACCGGCAGCGTTTATGACGGTACCGCTTCATCCGATAGCGATACCACCGATAACGATCCGGGTTGGGATTATACCAACATTGGCTGGCCAGAAGGCACTTCTACCTGGGAAATCAGAGGCGATTTGCCTGCTGCTGCCAGCTCCAGTGCCGATACTTACGTAATCAGCATTAACTTCAGTGCAAACTTCACTGCTGAATACCAAGTTTCTAACGAAGCAATTACCGCTGCTAGCAACTTGAGCGTTACTACTTTGACCGGTAAGACCAAGACCTTAGGCACTGCCTCTCTCAAGGTTATTCCTACTACCTTGCAGAACGGCCAGGGCGTAATTAATGCTACGGATGTTGTCTTGGCTGATGGTAAACTGCAGGCCGGATCAAATTCCGAGGTTACTGTTACTTCCATTGCTTTCCATGGTAATGATGACTCAACAACTACTGGCTCTTTAGTCGCAGATGTTGATGATGGTTATCTGGATAAGACCAACATCTCTAGAATCAGATTAATGGCTGACTTGGGTAACGGTTGGGTGGAATTGGATTCCAAGACCGGCGGTTCACTCACTAATGGCGAGGTTACTTTTGACAGCTTTGACTACGATGTTGTTGTGCCAAAGGACGGTACTGTTAACTTCCGAGTTTTGACTGACATTGCCGGCACTTTGGACGCTGCCAGCACTACCTTGAGAATTCAGACCACCAGCGTAACCGCTACTGATAACAATAACTCTTCAGTTAGCGCTACCGACGTTAGTGGCACTGCTGTTGATACAACTCATAGAATTGACTACGGTACCACCGTCAGCCTGTTTGGCAACGCTAAGTTGACTGCTGCTATGGACAATACCATTTCCCCAATTAACAAGAATAGGTATGTTCTGGCTGGTACTGATAATGTGCCAATTTCCAGGCTTAAATTCACCACTCTTTACGAGCCGGTGGTTGTAACCCAGATTGTGGTCAGTAACGATACTGCCGCTTATGCTGACAGCGTTTCCAATGTGGAAATTGCTGATGCTAACGGCAATGTTGTAGCTACCTTGGGTACTCTGGATTCAGGCACTACCGCTACCTCTACTAATGATAATGGCTTATTCACCATCCCGGTGGGTACCAGCTATTACACCATTAGAGCTGACATAGCCGCTATCGGCTACGGTCAGGGCGAAACTGCCGATTCTGGCGACGTCTTGGCTATGTACCTGGCTACTACTACTGCCGCTACTACTATTAAGGGCCACGGTGCTAACACCGGCGTTACTTTGACTGCCAACGACTTCACTTCTTGGACAGCTCACAGTGATACCAATTACAATTCTACTGTCTTAGGCACTAGAATTGATAGCGTCGAAGACTTAACTGACGAAACCTTAACTTCTGGTCAACAGGAAATCTTCAGGTTCAGAATTAATCTGGATGACACCATGAAGAATGGTTCTACCAATAATTATGGTGAAGAACTAAGAATGCACCTAGAAGAATTTAAGATTAAGGTTACTTATACTGGCGCTATGAGTACCACTGCCACTACCTCTGACAACGAATATAGATTGTACAGGGTTGGTGGATCCGGCTATGTTTCAACTGTTGTTGAAACTTCAGGTAGCACTGCTTGGTTTGACTTAGTTGGTAACGCTGACAGTACTACTGCTGCTTGGGAAAGTTCTCTAGTGGCTAACACTGAGATAGACGTTGATAATAACTACGCAGAATTCTATCTAGTAGCCACCAATGTAGAGCTCGGCAGTATTACTACAGATGATAGTATCCAGTGTCGACTTGAAACGCTTGACGGTTCAGCCTCAAGTTACTCCATCAAGTATCATGATGGTTCAGGAACTTCAAGGTATGATCTATTATCAGGCACAAACGACTTAGTCGGCGAAGCAGTTACTCCTTAAGACTGGTTAATACTCTGAAATAGAATCCCAGCCCCTTACCCAAGGGGCTGGGTTGATTTTTAGCCTATTTTTGTTAAGATTATATTAATCTATGAATTACAAGATAGAAAAAACCATTAAAAAAATAGGGGAAATTGGTCTTCTAATTTTACTATTTCTGCCTTTATTTGTTTGGACAGGTACTTTATTCCCTTATGTTTTTTGGAAGAGTATTGTCTTTAGGTTTATTATTCAGCTATTATCTTTACTAGCCCTTATCCTATTGTTTAATAATAAGCTTAGTAAGGTTCCTAAGAAATTTATTATCTCTTCAGTTTTTATATACTTTATTCTGATGATAACTTCTGTTTTCTTTGCCGAAGATGCTTCCAGAGGTATCTGGGGAAACTTTGAAAGAATGAACGGAGTTATAGAATACATTCACTTAGCCGCTTACCTTTTGATTTTAATTGTTTTTTTAAGGACCAAACAGCAATGGCAAAAAGTTTTTTTCACTTTAAATTTTTCCAGCTTCCTTATCAGCTTAATGGCTATTGCCCAGGAGTATAAGATTATAAATTTTGGCGCTATTGATTATGCCGGAAGAACCGGTGGTACTTTGGGAAATGCCGCTTTTTTGTCTTCAGTTTTGATCATCTGCACTTTTTTATTAACCTTTTTCTTTCATCAATATCCTAAGCAGAGAAAGTTTACTGGCTTGGTTATTGCCTTAAATATTTTAACTATCTTCATTTCAGCCACTCGTGGAGCTATTTTAGCTCTAGGCTTTGTTGTAATCCTTTCCTTCTTTATTTTATTATTAAAGAAGAACTTTTTAAGCAGACGTAAAAAACAAATAGTCGGAGCCCTTTTACTTTTAACTTCTATATTTTCTGTGAGTATTTTTATCTTTAAGAACAGCCAGTTAGTCAGATCAATTGAACCGTTAAGAAGAATTTCGGAGATAAGTTTGGAAGATGCCACCTCTGCTTCCAGACTTAAGCTGTGGCAGTTTTCCTGGCAGGCTTTCAAAGAAAGACCTTTGACCGGCTGGGGTATAGAAAATTATTATCTGGCTTTTAATAAATACTACGATGGCAGTATGAGAGAAGAGTGGTTTGACAGGGCCCATAATCAGCTGCTAGATGTTTTAGTGACTGGCGGTTTAATTACTTTTATTGCCTATCTAGTTTTTATTATAGGAGTTTTTATCTACCTCAAAATTTTATATAAGAAGAATAAACTGGACTTTATCAGCTATTTAATTTTTACCATGGGTTGGTTGGCTTATATTATTCAAAATCTCTTTATTTTTGACATGTTAAGCAACCTAGTTTATGTCTTCTTGTTCCTGGCTTTCTTAATTTATATAGACTGTCAAGATCAGGAAAATTATCTAAAATATTATATAGTAAAAATTGGTAAGCCTTTTAAAGGACTAATCGTAATTATTATTATAATAGGTGTTGTTTTTTCCTTGAGTTTTTTGATAGCCAACCCAATAGCCGCCGGCGTTAATACTCATTATGGATTATATTACTTTCTAGTTGATTTTGAGAAAAGTAAGAATTATTTTAGCAGAGCTAGAGAGGTTTCTCCCGGTAGCTTTGGTCATGAAGAGATTTTGAATTCGATTATGAAAATAAAGGATACTCAGCTTTTTCAAAATAATTATGATAATCTAGATTGGGCTATTAATTTTTTTGAAGAAGAGAGCTATTTAAGCTACAGAAGCCAAATAAACCTGTCATATTTATATAACTTCAAAGCTGAATTTGATCAGCAGTACGCTGATAAGAGTTTGGAATTACTTGATAAAATTTTACCTAAAGGGCCTAATAGGCAGGATATTTATTACTTAATAGGACAAGCTCAAAGCGCTCTGGGCAATATGGAGAAGAGCACCGAATATTTCCATAAGGCTTTAGAGATTAAGAAAACCGAAGATGCCTATTGGAACCTAATTCTCAATTATATTTTCTTTGGCGATGACACTCAAATTGCCAAGTATGCCGTCGAAGCCGTTGATTTTGGCATTAATTTAAGTAATAAGGAGATTAGGTATTTAATCGACCCCCTTAACCGTCAAAGACAGAACCGGACTTTGGAGATTCTTTTAGAAAAATATATTGAGAGAGATCGTAATACCGATACTTTGGCCGATTTGGCTTTGGTAAAATTACGTTTGGGTAAGGAGCGTGAAGCTATGGAATATGCGGCTGAAGCTTTGGAAAAAGATCCTAATTTAAAGAGCCGTTTAAAAAAATATTTCTTTTTTTAACTTATGCCTAGGTTTTTAAAGCCAACAGTTTTAGCTATTATCTGGTTGTTAGTTTTCGCCTGTATCCCGGCTGGACTTAAAGCGGAAAGTTTAGAAGTCACTAATTTGTCCATAAATGTTAATGGCGATGACGTTATTATTAACTGGTCAACCAATCAGTACGCTACGGCTTGGGTGGATTACGGCATAACTGAAGATTACGGAGAGCAGAAGAGTTCCGGCGGCAATGTTCAGCTTGCCCATTCGGTTGAGTTAAAGAATTTGGAAGAGGAAACCAAATATTATTTCAGGATTACGGCCAAGTCAGCCGGTGCTACTGTTTCCACCTTAGGCTTAAGTTTTGAAACTAAGGAGGCTGATGACGGCAAGTATCCGGTTATCTCTAATTTCAGACTGGCTTATGTAACTGGCAGCACAGCTACCATCCAGTGGCAGACTGATGAGCCAACTACTACCGTTATTGAATACGGCAAGGATCAGGATGATTACGACAAAAAATATTCCAGCAGCAAAAGAACGATTAATCATGACGTAACTTTAAAAAATTTAAATCTCAGCACTACCTACTATTATCAGATATCCTCGGCTGATAAGCAGGGAAATACTGTTAGTTTGAAGTATAAATCATTTAGGACTTCAGATTTAGAGCCGGATATTGTTTTGAGTCTTTACAATCTCAGCCCTTTGACGGCTAATGACAAAAATATCGGCACCGATCGGGTGATTATTTCTTGGGAAACCAATAAGCTGGCTGACGGTGAGATCAGGTACGGCACTAATCCCAATAAATTAAAGACGGTTTCTGTAGATGGTTTAAGGTCATTAAGACATCAGAAGGAAATTTTAGGTCTTGAATCCGATACCGTATATTATTTTGAAGTTAAGTCCAAGGACGTTTTTGGCAAAACAATAACTTCTCCAAAAACCAGCTTTAGAACTAAAAGTAGCGACTTGCAAATTTTTGACATTGAAGTTTCCGAGGAGAAAATTCCGGTTAACGCCTTGTCAGAATTTGAGAAAAGCCAGCTTTTAAGGGAAAATTTAATCAGCTTAAGGGATAATACGGTCAAGGCTTTAAAGGTTTCCTGGAGGGTTACTCAGGACAGCTTTTGCAAAATTATATATAAGCATAAGCCGATAGGCTCTTTGGAGTATAATTATAGCTTAAGCACCAATGATCACTGGCAGGACGGCACGTTAGGCGATTTTATTTTTCGTCCGACCGAAGGCGTTTATGCCTTTAAAGTGGCTTGCTATGATCCAATAGCCGATCCGACCAAGCTCAATATTAGCTATTCGCCGGTCCAGCATTACGCCTATACTTTTTCAGACCGTTTAGTTAACGGCTCAGTCGTTAAAATTAAAGAGTCAAATCAAATCTATCATATTTATCAAGGCAAGAAATATTTAATTGCCGACGATTACACGTTAAATGTCCAGGGCTGGAATAACAAGATTGAAGAGATTGACAGCAGTATTTTGGAAAATTATCCTACCGGCGGAGTTTTGTACGGCAAGTATTTTAATACCAATGTGGTGAAATATCAGAATAATCCCAAGGTCTATATGATTGAAGGGCAGTATAAAAGGCCGATTGCCAGCCCGGAAGTCTTTTTGGGACTGGGGTATGATTGGGGTGATATTGAGCAGTCTAAGAAAGAAGACTTGGACTATTACGCTTTAGGCGATGAAGTGGTTAATCTTTCCAGACGGCTCAAGGATAATGATATTTTTAAGCTGGATAACAGTCCCAATGTTTATTATTTAAAAAACAACCGGTTAAGGTTGATTAGAAGCGAAAGGGCTTTTAACAGAAGTCTGGTGGATTGGGAAGGCATTAAGATTATCAGCGATCAACAGTTTGCCAGTCTGGAACCAGGTGAGCCGGTGGAGTAGTTAGTTGTAAAGTCCGGTGGTTATATTTAAAAAATCATTCCAGCTTAGATGATCGTAATTATTTAATGAATCAGGCTTTAGTAAAGCCTCTTTTATTTTTTCTGCCAAAGCTTGGGGATTTTTAGCCTCAACTAAAGATTCTTTTTTAACGATTTCAGGCAAGCCGCCGACTTTAGTGGCAATAACTTTAAGGCCGGCTGCCTGAGCCTCTAAAATAGCGTAAGGCAGGCCTTCTTTGACTGAAGGCATAACGTAAAGATCAAAAGCTTTTAGGTATTGATGGGCGTCGGTTTTTGAACCGAGGAGATGAAAATTATTTTCCAGGCTATATTTTTTAATTAAGCTTTCCAGATTTTTTCTTTCTTCGCCTTCGCCGATTACTGCAAAAATTAAATCATCTTCTTTTAGCAGTTTTGCAGCTTCAATTAAATAACCTAGGCCTTTAGTGGGGTAGAGATTGGCAATTGTGCCAATAATAGTTTTAGTTAAAGGTAGGTTAAGTTTTTGTCTGGCCTTTTCTTTACTGAGGAATATTATATTATCAGGATTGATTGAATTATGAATAGTTGTAATTTTGGATTTGAAGTTGTATTTTTTGGCAATCAGTTGATCTTTCTGACAAACAGTTATAATAACATCTTTCCAACCAGATGAAATTTTTTCCAGCCAGAAGTAGAGTTTTTTGACTGGGTAGGGCAGAGGTTCGGTAAAAACCCAGCCGTGAGAAGTGTAGACAACCTTAGGCTTTGGTCTAACGAATTTAGCCGCCAAGCTGCCCAAGAAGCCGATTTTGGAGCTGTTTAAATGAATAACGTCAGGCTTTTCTTGTTTAAATATTTTAATCAGTTCAAGTAAAGCCAGAATTTCCTTAAGGGGATTAATAGCCCTGACAGTATGTTTGAGTTTGAGATAGGGGATTGATGCTTGCTTGAGGCGGTTAAAGAGCTCGCCAGTGCCTTGTCCGGCTAAAACTTTGACCGTAAAGCGGTTTTTATCAAGAGAGCTGGCCAAATCAAAAACATATTTCTGAGCGCCACCCCATTCAGACTGAGTAATTAAGTAAAGGATTTTTTGCTTGGTTTTAGTCATTTTTTTGCATTGACTTCAGATCAATTTTTAACTATAATATTAGGGTATAATTTTTTTAACTTTTAAGCAAGATTAATTATGGAAAAGAGTAAAATCGGCATTATTGGCGGAGGAGTTTTAGGCGGAGCTATGAAAGGCTATTTTACTGAAGCTAAAATTTATGACAAGTATAAAGAGCTGGATTCTTTAGAGGAGGTTAAGGCTCAGGATCTTATTTTTGTCTGCGTGCCGACGCCCTATACTCAAGGCATTGGTTTTGACTACAGCGTCCTTGATGAGGTTTTTGGCAATTTGGCTGGTTTAGAAGGCAAGGTTGTGGTTATCAGATCAACTGTTTTGCCGGGCACTACTGAAAAATATCAGGAAAAATACCCTCAGCTGAAATTGATGTTTAATCCGGAATTTTTGGATGAAGCCACTGCCCAAGAGGACTATTCAAAGCCAGACAAGCAGATTATCGGCTATACCGATCAAAGTAAAGATTTAGCCCAGGAGGTTTTAGATCTTTTGCCCCAGGCGCCTTTTATGACCATTATGGCTGCCCACGATGCCGAGATGGTTAAGTATATGGTTAATAACTACTATGCCTTAAGGGTGATTTTTGCCAATCAGGTTTATGATCTCTGTCAAAAGGCCGGCCTTGATTATGAAGCCGTTAAAGAGGCTTTTATTCATGACAGAAGAGTGGCTGACGGGCATTTTAAGCCGGTTCATAAAGGCTATCGCGGATATGGCGGTAAGTGCCTGAGAAAAGATATGGACAGCATGATTGATTTTTTTGAACAGAACGGAGTTGAACCTAGACTCTTTAGGACAGTCAAGGAAATAAATTTAACCCTCAATGACGGAAAATAAATTTCATATTATTATTGCCACTGAAGTTTACCCTCCCGATATTGCCGGACCGGCAACTTTTATCAAAAGAATCACGCCGGAACTTAATGAGGCCGGTTTTAAGGTGACGACTTTGACTTATGCCGATCAGGCGTCAGAGTCTGAAGAGCTGGTCAAGGTTAGTAGGCAGACAAGCTTGATTAATAAATATCTGGCTTATTTTTTTAAGCTTAAAAAGTTAGCTGACAAAGCTGATTTAATTTTTGCCCAGGGTCCTCTGGCTTCAGGTCTGCCGGCAGTTCTTGTCAAAAAGCTCACGGGCAAAAAAGTGATTATGAAAATAGTCGGCGATGTGGTTTGGGAAAGGGCCAGAAATAATAATTTGACAGGCCAGACTATTGATGAATTCCAAAAAGCCAAGCATAACTTTAAAGTTGAGCTTCAGAAAAAAATCCGCAACTGGCTGATTAGACAGGTTGATCTGGCGGTTGTGCCCAGTAATTACTTCAAGGGTTTAGCCTTAGGCTGGGGTTTAAAGGAAGACAAAATTAGGGTTATTTATAATTCTTTTGAATCCCATCGCCTGGATATTAGCAAAGCGGAGGCCAAGCAGAAGCTTAATTTAAACGGGGAAGTTATGCTGTCAGTCGGCCGCCTTACCTCCTGGAAGGGCTTTGACATCCTCATTGACCTAATGCCGGTTCTTCTGATGAAAAAACCTGATCTTAAGCTGGTGATCTGTGGCTCAGGTCCCCAGGAGGAAAAATTAAAAGCAAAGATTAAAGATCTAAAATTGGAAGACAAGGTTATTATGGCCGGACAGGTTAATCAGTCGGAGATAAAATATTATTACCGGGCAGCCGATCTCTTTATTCTTAACTCCGCTTACGAGGGTCTGTCCCACACTCTTTTAGAAGCTTTAAGCTACGGCTTGCCTTGTTTAGCTTCCAGGATCGGCGGCAATCCGGAAGTGATTGAAGATAAGCGTAACGGCCTCTTATTTGAATATAATAACCAGCAGGAAATTTTAAACTGCCTGACTTATTTTTGGCAGGATAATAATCTGCGATTTGAGTTTGAAAAAAACAGCAAGCAAATTTTACAGAAATTTACTTTTTCAGAAATGACCAATCATTATATTGAGGTTTTAAAAGTATGAGAGTTTTAATGTTCAGTCTGGATCCGACCTTGACTGACCCAGACAGCCAAACTGCCCGGAGGCTGAAGAAGTTTTCTTCTTTAGTCGATCTTTTAGAAATTGTAGTTTACGGCAGAAAAAAAGTCAGAGACCTAAGATTAGCTGATAATATAATAGTTCATTCAACCGGCACCAAGTTCAAGCCATTTTTTTTAAGACAGGCTTTTTATTTAGGCAAGCAGATAATTGAGCAGAAACAGATTGAGGTTATCACGACTCAGGATCCTTTTGAAAGCGGACTGATTGGTTTGCGACTTAAAAAGAAATTTAAAATCGGCCTCAATGTTCAACTGCACGGCGATTTCTTTAATGACGATTACTACAACAGGAATCTTAAAAGCCTCTTTAGGTTAAAATTGGCCAGAAAAGTTTTGCCTCAGGCTGATTCAGTCAGGGTGGTGAGTCAGAGAATTGCCCAAAGTTTAAGCAGGTTTAATATACCTAAGGAAAAGATTGTAATCGCTCCGATTTTTGTGGATTTGCATAAGTTTAGGCCTGTAGATAAAGACGGAGAAGAAAAAGATGAGCCTGCTATCTTGGCAGTTGGCAGATTGGTTAAGGTTAAGAATTTTGATTTGTTAATCAGAGCTTTTAAGGAGGTTAGCTTAAAGTACAACCGGCTCAGATTGGTTATTTACGGGCAAGGCCCTGAAGAGAATAATTTAAAGAGTTTATCTAAAAGCTTGTCCTTGTCAGACAAAATTGATTTTAAAGGCTGGTCTGATAATCCGGAACAGGCCTATCAGGAAGCGGATATTTTTGTTAGTCCGTCACAGTCGGAGGGCTATAATCGGACGATTATTGAGGCTATGGCTTCAGGCTTGCCGGTGGTCGCTACTGATACTGGCCTGGTCGGAGAGATAGCCAGAGATCAGCAAAACTGTTTGATAGTCAGTCCTAAAGCAGAGGATTTGGCAGTTGCCATTGATAAATTAATCAGCGATAATAGCTTAAGAAGCTCTTTGGCGGCAGCCGGACTTAAGACAGTTAGGGAATTGCCGGAAGAAGCCGAGTTAATGAAGCTTCAGCTTCAAGCCTGGCAGTTGGCTATTTTATGATTAAACGGAATTTAAAAATTATTTTTATAACCCAGACAGTTGATCAGGCTGATGATCTTTTGGCCGCGGTTCATGACTGGCTGGAGAGGCTGGCTAAAAAAGTAGAGAAGCTTTATGTTATCTGCCTGGAGAAGGGCGAGGTTAACTTGCCGGATAATTGCCGAGTTATTTCTTTGGGTAAGGAAAAGTATCCTAGTAAGCTGATTTATTTTTGGAAGTTTTATAGATCGTTAGTACCTTTGATTTTAAAGAAGCAGGCTGATGGGGTTTTTGTCCATATGAATGAAATTTATGTTCACCTGGCATATCCTTTGGCCAGTTTTAAAAAGATTCCGATTTTTTGGTGGAAGACTCACGGACATTTAAGTCGTAAGTCTAAAAAGGCTGTCGGCAAGGTTAGAAAGATTTTTACGGCTTCTGAGGAAAGCTTTCCTTTGGAAACAGACAAGAAAATTGTCACCGGTCACGGCATTGATACCGACAGATTTGGTTTGAGAAGCGGTTACCCTGAAGAGGTGAAAAAGATTCTCTGGGTAGGGAGGATTATGCCGGTTAAGCATCTGGAAGTTTTGATTGAAGCGGCCGATATTTTAATAAATCAGCAAAAATTGGCTTTAAGTTTTGAAGTTGTCGGTTCAGCCCCCAAGGCAGATTATCTGGAGTCATTGAAGAGAAAAATTAAGGAGCTTGACTTAGATGATTATTTTAAGTTTTTTGGTCCAATTCCTAATCGGGATTTAGTAAGCTATTATCAATCTGCCGATATTTTAGTTTCGACTTCCGACACTAGAAGTTTGGATAAGACAGTTTTGGAAGCTATGTCTTCCGGCACTTTGGTTATTAATTCTAATTTCAGCTTTAAGGAAATGTTCAGAGAAATGCCTTTATGCCAGTTTGAGCAGAATCAGTCTAAGGAGCTTTCTGATAAGATTAAGCAGGCAATCAATCTGCCAGCTTCAGAAAGAAAGGAGCTAGGCTTTAAGCTCAGAGAGATCGTGGTTAAAAATCATCAGGTTGATAATTTAATTGATAAATTTGTAAATTATATCAGCGAATATGCCTAAAAAAGTAATTGTCATCGGTATTGACGGCGGCAGCTGGAATTATATCCAAAAGTGGATTGATGAAGGCCGGCTGCCTAATTTTAAAAAGCTTCAACAGGGTGGAACTTGGGGAATTTTAAGATCCCAGCTTCCTCCGGTCACTTCCCCTAACTGGAAGTGTTTTGCTACCGGCAGGGGTCCGGCCAAGCTGGGAGTTTTTTGGTGGGAAAATATTGATTTGGAAAAAAGGAAAATTTATATTCCCAGTTCTCAGTCATTCAAAGGCAAGGAAATTTTTGACTATCTTTCAGAAGCTGGCAAGAGGGTAGGGGTGATTAATATGCCGACTTTGTATCCGCCCCATAAGATTAACGGGGTTATGGTAGCCGGAGGCCCAGACGCTTTGGAGTCCCAATTTACCTATCCTGAATCTTTAGAAAAACTATTAAAGTCAAAATTCGGCTGGCGGGTCTTACCGCATAACATCAGCTTTATGAAGCAGAACGCCGATGAAGTGATTGAAGAAATTTACCGTTTGATCAGGGTGAGGTTTGAAGCCGCCGAGTTTTTACTTAAAGAAGGTAGCTTTGATTTCTTTATGGTGGTAACCTATCTGATTAATGTTCTTCAGCATTATCATTGGGGCGATGAAAAGGTTTTTAAGGCTTGGCAGATTATTGACCAGGGTATTGGCAATCTTTTGGAAAAATTTTCTGAGTACACTTTCCTGTTTATGTCTGACCACGGCACTAACGAGATAAAGGTAAAGTTTAACATCTCTACTTGGCTTAATCAGAAAGGTTATCTAAAGTTAAAGGAGCAAACGGAAAATGTTTCTAATAAATTGGGAAAGTTTGGTCTTAACCGGCAGAGAGTCACCAGAATTTTGACCAAACTGGGTCTCAAGGACTTTGTCAAAAAAATCGTGCCTAGAAATTTGCAGCAGCTTTTGCCTGATGATGTCGGTCATGTTCAGTACGCCGGCAAGGCGGAAATGATTGACTGGGATAATTCGCAGGCCATTGCTTCCGGCCAAGGCCCGATTTACCTTTTAAACAAAGATCAGAGTTTTAAGGAAAAATTGATTAAAGAACTTACTGAACTTGAGTACCAAGGCTTGAAGATCGTTAAGCAGGTTCATTTAAAGGAAGATATTTATAGTGGCGAGTTTTTGGAGAAAGCTCCTGATTTAATCGTAGAGCAGGCTAAAAATACTCATTTTAGCGGTTCTTTAGGCTCTAAGGAGGTATTTGAAGCTCCACAGCATTGGCAGGGAGAAAATGAGCCAGAAGGGCTGTTTTTGGCCTTTGGCGAGGGTATTGAGCCTAAGAAGATGGATACCTCTATCCTTAATCTGGCTCCGACCATTTTAAGCCTCTTGGAAGTGGAAATTCCCAAGGACATGGACGGGGAAGTGATTGAGTTTAATTAATTTAAGATAAGCCATTAACCAACAAATAATGTGAATATGGAAAATAAGGAAACGACAATACCTAATCAGCCAGAAAGATTAAATGCCATGGAGATTATGGCCAGAATGGATCAAGTTACGGATCAGCAGATTAATGAATTTTTAGAGGGGATTAATAAGCCTGAGTTTAAGGAAGTCTTTGATAAATTAACTCAAGACGAGAAAATTAAGTTTGTTTTTGTCAGCCAGCTAGCGGATGAAGAAATTAAGGTTTTAGGCGACAGCGACATTTTGCCCAGGTTTAAAGATTTGCTGGCTAACCTGACCCATTTTACCGGAGATGAAAAATATAAAAATCTCATGAGCCAAGTTAAGGAAGAGCCTGACTTTGGTTCAGAGTCAGTCGCTGCTTAAATAGATTTAAATGAAAAAAAACTTGCGAAATATTATTATCTTTTTATTTTACTTAACCAGTATTCCCTTCTGGCGGAGTTTGTTTTTAACAAAGCCTCTTTTAAGGGTTTGGTGCCTGCATGAAATTAAGGATAATCAGGTTGAAGCTTTTGAGAAAAAGCTGGCTTATCTTAAGAAACATTTTAACTTAATCACCCCGGAGCAGTTTAGTGGGGGAGAATTTATCAAAGACAGGGTTAATTTCCTAGTTACCTTTGATGACGGCTATGACAGCTGGCTCAAGAACGCTTTACCTATTCTGGATAAGCATAATGTCAAAGCTATTTTTTTCTTAGAAAAAGGGTTTGAAGATAAGGCTGGAGTTATTAGACAGGCCGGCCATGCTTTAGGCGGGCATTCGGTTTCCCATTCGCGTTTAACGGAGCTTAACTCAGAAGAGCTTAAAAAAGAAGTTAACGGTTCGGTTAAAAGTCCGTTTTTTGCCTATCCTTTCGGTGACAGGCAGAGTTTTAATGAAGAAGTCATTAAGGAAGTTAAAGAAGCCGGCTATAGCTATGCTTTTACTATCTTGCCTGGTTTTAACTATAAAAAAACCAACCCTAGGCTAATGCACAGGGACTCTTTGGATCCGGATGTTTCGGATCTTATTTTCAGGTTGTGGCTGAAAGGCAGCTATGACTTAATTAAACGGTGATTATTCACAGATTGACCTGCTTTGATTAATGGGTTAAATTTAAGATCCGGGTCGGTAATTAATTTAGAAAACTATGTCTCAAAGAAAAGCACAAAATAAAAACACTCCCTTTACCGCTGAAATGGCTGAGGTCTATTTCGGGGCGATTAAGGAGGATTTTGACGGCCTAAGGTCTGATTTTGACGGCCTTAAATCATATGTGGATAAACGGCTTGATACTCAGGACCAGAAATTGGGCAAAATTCAAGAAACATTAAAGACCATTCTGGGTATTGTGAATATTTACGATCAGGATAAAAAGGAGATTAAGCTTAATTTATGGGAGCATGACCGGAGACTGCTGAAATTAGAAAAACAGCTATCTTAATAAAATAAAAAACAGGCTATTTTTTAAAAGTCTGTTTTTAGTTGCTAACCGTACCGGCGCCGGCAATATCTTCACCTTTGATAATTACAAATCGGCCCAGTTCCGGAATAAAGTAAAAATTTTCGGCAATAATTTCTTTTTCGGTTTCAATCTTGACTTCAGCTACTTCAGTTTCATTAATTTCTTTTTTATTCAAAATTTCCAAATCGGATGAATCCATAATCTTATGGATTTTTTTAATCTTAGCCTTAGTTAGTTGAGTGGTTAATTTTAATTCAAACTCCTGATTTTCTTTAAGAGGCTTAGCTGACATCCAAAAGATAGTAGCTGTAAACTCTTTTCTACTTTTAGCTTCTGTTTCAACTGAACAGATAACGTTGCCTCTTTCGACTAAAGCCTGATCAGCCAGCTTAAAGCCAATATTATCGCCAGTTTCGGCTGTCTCAGGATCAGCTTGCCATTTTTTAATTTCCATGATTTTAGCCTTGATGTTCTGAGGCATTAAGATAACCTCCTGGTCCTGGGAAATTGAGCCGCTTTCCACTTGGCCCAAGAGTAGATCATTATAGACCATCTGAACCGGCAGTCTTAAGGGCAGATTATTAAACTTAATCTTATTTTTAAAAGAATCTAAGGCTTTGAGGACAGTTAAATCCTTGTACCAATCCATATTTTTGCTGATTTCAGCTATATTATCGCCAGCTCTGGCGCTGATAGGGATAAAATAATTAGGTTTAAGACCTAGTTTGTTAAGATGCTGGCTTAGTTCGTTTTTTAACTCATTGAAACGATCTTGGCTATAATCAACCAAGTCCATTTTGTTAATTACCGCTATCAATTGCTTAACGCCTAAAAGAGAAAGCATATAAGCGTGCCTTTTAGTCTGTTCCTTGAGGCCTTCCTTGGCGTCAATAATCAGGACGGCTGCTTCGGCCAGAGAAGCGCCGGTAATCATATTCTTTAAAAATTCCTTGTGGCCGGGGGCGTCAATAATCACATAATCCCTTTCTTTGGTTTTGAAAAAAGTTTGAGTCGTATCAATGGTGATGTTTTTCTCCCGTTCTTCAGTCAAGTGATCCATTAAAAAAGACAGTTCAAAGTCTTTGCCTAAGGCCTGGCAGATTTCTTCAACTTCCCTAATCTTGGCTTTAGAAACTGAACCGGTATCATAAAGCAGCCTGCCGATCAGGCTTGATTTACCATGATCCACATGGCCGGCAATCACAAATTTTAATTGGTTATCATTCATAATTTACATGTAGCCTAAAGCCCTTAATTTTTCCATGGTGTTCATCGATTCTTTATCCTGCGAACGTCCAGCCCGTTCATCGTCTTTAGATTCTTTAATTTCTTTAATTATTTTGTCCAAACTGTCGGCTTTGGAATTAATCGGTTTAGTAATTGGCATGCAGCCCAAAGATCGATACCTCTGGCCATCTTTAGCAAAGTAGAGCTCACTAATCGGAATGTTTTCTCTTTTAATGTACTCCCAGATATCAACTTCGGTCCAATGCAATAGGGGATGGACTCTGACATGGACTTCCTTGCCGATTTTGGATTTATATTGATCCCAAAGTTCAGGCGGCTGTTCACCGGCGTTCCACTTAAAGTCAATTGTCCTGGGAGAAAAATATCTTTCCTTGGCTCTGATGCCGTGTTCGTCTCTTCTGATGCCGACCAGTATAGCTTTTAAATTATGTTTGATGATAGCCTGCTGCAGAGCGACAGTCTTTAGTTCATGGCAACAGGTAAAGCCGTCATGGGTTGCGTAGCCGATGCCGCGATTAAGAGCTGACTGATTTTTTTCAATCATTAAATTTAAACCCCATTCTTTGGCATACTTGTCTCTGAATTCATACATCTGAGGAAATTTATAGGTGGTATCAATATGCATAACCGGAAAAGACACATCGCCGAAAAAAGCTTTCCGGACCAGCCAGAGGAGGGTAGTGGAATCTTTGCCAATAGACCAAAGTAAAGTCAGGCTTTTGTATTGGTTAAAAGCTTCTCTGATAATATAGATTGATTTGTTTTCCAAAGCAGTTAGATGATCCATGGTTATTTTAGATAGCCCAGGCTTTTAAGCCTATTTTTTACCTTCTCCTCTTCAGCCGAAGAAAA
>Ga0210057_1003824_pt1 | contig 20449 bp, 19 predicted proteins | sample CryGeyCG2114_010_2_FD_183968 | JGI IMG/M metagenome (GOLD analysis project Ga0210057, IMG submission 183968) | Groundwater microbial communities from aquifer - Crystal Geyser CG10_big_fil_rev_8/21/14_0.10 (SPAdes) (version 2) | ecosystem: Environmental > Aquatic > Deep subsurface > Groundwater ...
AAAAGGCGTCTAAGTAGCAGGCAGAAGACCCGAAACTGGGTGAGCTAACCATGGACAGGGTGAAGTTTCGACGAAAGTCGGATGGAGGCCCGAACCCGTTACCGGTGAAAAGGTATGGGATGATCTGTGGTTAGGGGTAATATGCCTATCGAACCCAGAGATAGCTGGTTCTCCTCGAAATATGTTTTGGCATAGCGTCGTACGTTAAGCATCAGGGGTAGAGCTACTGAATGATGGTGGGGACCTTCGGGTTCTCTTCACCAATCAAACTCCGAATACTGGTGTGTATTATACGGCAGTCAGTCCGACTCGGATAAGCGAGCCTGGGCGAAAGGGAAAGACCCCAGATTTCCGTCTAAGGTCTCTAAATGAAATCTAAGTGTGAAAGGAAGTAAGGATTCTAAGACAGTCGGGAGGTTGGCTCAGAAGCAGCCATCCTTTAAAGAGTGCGTAACAGCTCACCGAAGAAGAATCTTTGCGCCTAAGATGAACGAGGCTAAGATTTCTACCGAAGATGAAAATTTACCCCGATACTTTTAGTAACGGGATAAGTAGTAGAGGAGCGTCCTGACAGCGGTGAAGGTGCACTGTGAGGTGCATTGGAGCGGTCAGGAGTGAGAATGCTAGCATGAGTAGCGTGACAATTCCAGTGAGAATCTGGAGCGCCGAAAACCCAAGGTTTCCTACGCAACGTTCGTCGACGTAGGGTTAGGCGAATCTAAGGCAAACCTCAACAAGGTTGAGGGTAGCTCGATGTACAGCCGGTTAATATTCCGGCCCTCGTATGGAAGTTCTTTCTTTCTGACCGAGTTGTAGTTCTGTAGCATGGCTAATGATCATGCTGTGTCCCCGCTTGCGGGGTCAATCTTTTCCCCTCGGGGAGGAGAACGTACAGGGTGAAAGCTTGCAAGAAAAAGGAGAAAGGTGTATTCCATATGATTCGTACCGAAAACCGACACAGGTGGGTACCGAGTAGACTCGGAAGGCGTGCGGACTACAGCAGTTTAAGGAACTAGGCAAAAAAGCTAGGCGTAACTTCGGGAGATGCCTTATCCTGTAGTATTCGTACTACAGGATCGCAGTGAATGTATATCAACCGGCTGTTTATCAAAAACACAGGTTCCTGCAAACCCGTAAGGGGAAGTATAGGAGCTGAGACCTGACCAGTATCGGTAAGTCAAGTATTGGCTATGACCTTGGTCGCAAGATCAAGAAAGTGGCCGATATAAGCTCCGGTAAACGTCAGCGGTAACTCTGACCGTTCTAAGGTAGCGTAATCCCTTGCCGGGTAAGTTCCGGCCCGCATGAAAGGTTTCACGAGTTGATAACTGTCTTAAACTGCTATCCGGCGAAATTGAAATGGCTGTGAAGATGCGGCCTACTTGCACCAGGACAAAAAGACCCCAGAAGCTTTACTATAGCTTAACATTGATGAGAACTATTCGACTGTCGAGTGTAGGAGGGAGCCCGCCTTAGGTGGGCGTCAATGGAACACCTCTCTTCGAATTGTTCAACTCTAACTCCAATTATGTTGGGGAACAGTGTTTGGTGGGTAGTTTTGCTGGGGCGGCAACCTCCAAAAGCGTAACGGAGGCGTACAAAGGTATCCTTATTCCGTACAGAAATCGGAATGTAAGTGTAAAGGCACATGGATGCTTAACTGCGAGACCTACAAGTCGAGCAGATGCGAAAGCAGGTCTTAGTGATCCTCGATTCCGCTGTGATTAGCGGAACGGGCTTAACGGATAAAAGCTACTCTGGGGATAACAGGCTAGTCGCGCCCAAGCGTCCATAGCGACGGCGCGGTTCGGCACCTTAACATATCGGGGTGCTATGCTGAGTAATTGGCATACCAACAATTGGCTTATAACGGTGAACTCCATATATACTTTATATATATGGACAATACCGCGGGAAGTCTAACTCAAAGACAGAAATCAATAATCATCGGTTCAATTTTAGGCGATGGTTATTTAAGAATTGTAAAAGGTAGAAGTAATGCTTACTTAGAAATAAACCATTCTAGTAAGCAAAAAGATTATGTTGATTGGAAATTCTTAGAATTAAAACGGATTACGATCAGCCCTCCAAAGTTGAGGACAAGTAATAACGGAAGAATTGCGTATCGTTTTTCTACAAAACAACTAAAAGATCTAACTAGGTTACATAAATCTTTTTATCATGATGGTAAGAAGGTTATTCCAGAAAAACTCAAGTTAGACTCATTAATCCTAGCAATTTGGTTTATGGATGATGGTAGTTATTGTAGGCAAAGCGATATATATCTTAATAGTCAACAGTTTGATCTAATGAGTCAGCAACGTTTATTAAAAGCGCTTAAAGCAATCGGTTTAGAAGCAAAACTGAATAAAGACAAAATATATCAAAGAATACGATTTATGAAATCCAGTTTCCCAAAGCTAGAAAAACTAATTGCAAATAAACTCATTCCTTCTATGAAATACAAATTGGGTTATGACCCTGTAGAGACTTGCTCTGACATAAAGAGCTTATAGCTTTCTTTTGATTGCTATAATACGCCAACTCCTGTTCTGATTTGAACAGGATGAAGAGATAGTCCATGCCATTAGTAATAGTGGAATAACATACGATGTCGGCTCATCACATCCTGGAGCTGGAGCAGGTTCCAAGGGTTGGGCTGTTCGCCCATTAAAGTGATACGCGAGCTGGGTTCAGAACGTAGATAACACTGCGTTTTACAGTAGCAATATTGTATTAGTACTAGCTATATCGGTGAAACCTTCGATCGTTTTATGAACTGGACGATCATGGTAATACCGAGGGAAGCTTTCCAGACGAAGAAATATACTAACATGTATTCTTCGTTACTGTATAAAACTGGAATAGCCCTGTAGAGACTACACGCTGGCTCCCTTAAACAGAGGGATGAAGATATAGTCCATGCCACTAGAAATAGATGGAATTTCATGCGTGAGACAGTTCGGTCTCTATCCGGTGCAAGCGTTTGGATTCTTGAGGAGGACCTTCCTTAGTACGAGAGGACCGGGAAGGAGCAATCCCTGGTGTACCAGCTGTTCCTGATCAGGGGCAACGTTGGGTAGCTAGATTGCTACGTGATAAGCACTGAAAGCATCTCAAGTGCGAAGCATACTCCAAGATAAGGAATCCTTAGACCCCTCGGAGATTGACGAGGTTGATAGGCGACAGGTGCACATTCCGCAAGGAATTAAGCCAAGTCGTACTAATGGTCGAACCCCATTCTCTGTATTTTGTATTACAGAAATACGCGATGACATGACTACTATTTATGAAGTACTACATTAAAACGTTTGGATGTCAACAAAACGAAGCTGATTCGCAGCGCATACACGCCGCATTTGCAGCACGTGGCATGAAATCCGCCCGTGGCTATAATGACGCAAATTACATTATCGTAAACACCTGCATGGTGCGCGAAAAGGCCGAGAATAAAGCCTACGGCCTTATCAATAACCTTTCACAACTTAAAACCGATGCGGCAAAACACGGGAGAACTGTGAAAATTATTGTGACAGGTTGTATGGTTGGCGTGGCTTTTCGGGACTCCTCAGGCAAATACCTTGCACGTCTGCACTCCATCTTGCCCGGTGTTGATGAATTTATGCCCATTGAAGAAGTGGGATTTAATTATGAACCCGTGCGCATGGAGCATGAACAAATGGGGCTGGTACCTATTTCAAATGGCTGCAATAATTTTTGTACCTTTTGTGTGGTTCCCTTTACCCGAGGACGCGAAATTAGCCGACCTATCAAGGATATTCTTGAAGAATGTCGTGACCTTAAAACGCGCGGCTATACTGCGGTTATGCTGCTGGGACAAAACGTCAATTCCTATGGAGCTGATCTTATATTAGGGCGTGATAATATTCAGGTCATGCGTGACTTAAGTAAAACATACTTTAAGAGCCCAAGCAAAAAAATTAAAGATTGGCAGGGCATGGTACCCACCTACGTAAAACACTTGGGTCGCCAGCGTCTTCCCACCTTATTTCCGCATTTATTGAAAAAAGTTGCCCAGATGGGCTTTGCCAAAGTTGATTTTATTTCATCAAACCCTTGGGATTTTTCGGACGAGCTTATAGCGATAATAGCCCAAAACAAAAACATTACCCGGACTATTCATCTTCCCGTGCAGTCAGGCGATAACGCTGTACTGAAGCGCATGAATCGATGGTATACCAGGCAAGAGTATCTTGCGCTTATACAAAAAATCAAAGCCGCTGTTCCCGGCGTCAAGTTTACCACTGACATTATTGTCGGATTCTGTGATGAATCAGATGAGGAATTTAACAACACGTACACTTTGTGCCAAAGTGTGCATTTTTTTAAAGCTTATATTTCAATGTATTCACAGCGTCCATTTACCGCTGCGACAAAAGCTATGCAAGACTCCGTGCAGCATAACGTAAAAAAACAACGATGGGAAGCACTCGAAAAGCTCATCAATATTCCCAACTTACCGTTTAAGAAAGTCCTGAAGAAGAAGCGCGCGCTCAGCCTCTGATATATATCGTTCAGTTCCTTTCTTTTTACTTCGCACTCTAAATACTTCTCCCAACACAATCCCCACACTCACCGAAACATTAAAGCTCTGTACCATGCCCTGCATAGGAACCATTATTTTTGCATCGCAATGTTGTGTCGCATAGTCGCTCAATCCATTGTGTTCATTGCCAAATACCAGTGCTATTTTTTTAGGCCAGGCGTATGCGTATACGTCTATGGCATCAGGCGTAAGTGTAGTTCCTATAATTGAATAGCCTTCTTTTTTTAAACTGTCAAAACAATCTTTTGTCGTACGCCAACTATGGAATGTGAGCCACTTATTAGCAGAGCTCGAAGTGGATTTGCCTAATTTTTTTGGGTTAAATGATGGCTCATGCTCAAAAATAAGATGGAGGTTTTGAATACCAAATCCTTCGCAGGTGCGTGCGATCGCTGCCGCATTGTGCGGGTCATGCAGATCTTCAAGCACCACAACCATATCTGCTTGTCGGCGTGCTATCGCTCGTTTAAACGTGTCAATCCTCATAATAGCGTTGTATAATTGCTTCCGCTTTGTTTTTATTACCCACCTTAGTATACAGATCCACCAGTAGCTGTGCGCTAAAATAAAATTGGGGATCTACCTCCAGGGCTTTCAATAGGTACTGCTCCGCCTGTTTATATTTACCCTGCCGATAATAGAGATTTCCTATATTATGATGAAAATTCGGTGTAGTAGGATATACCGAGATGCCCCATTTATACGTTGCCAGCGCCTGATCATATTTTTTTTCCTGGGCATACGCCATACCCAACCCATTAATTATACGGACACTGCGGGGAGCATACTCCAACGTCTGCGTGTAAAAACGAATAGGGTCTTGCCAATCAAATTGGCGGTGAATATGGTAATAAATCCCAAAACCCAAGATCCAAATCCCAATAAGGAGAAGAGCAATAGTTCGTATACGGACTTGAGCAGCAGCAATAAACGTGCCTAAAAAAAGGACAACAAAAGGCAGGGCGCTGTATAAATAATGTTCATAAAAAATACCATTAAGCAGAATAAGACCCGAATAAAATCCCATGACGGCATGCATGCCAAGATATCCCCCCAAAGCAATCCGTCCATAGGTTCTGCTTTTTCTATACAGCCAGATTATCGCGCCCATTAAACATACCTGCGTAAAGACAAACAATCCCGTCCATTTGCTCACCATAGAAGTAACAATTTTAACCGTCGATTCGTCCCGCTCCATATGTAAATCAAATGGAAACAACAACACTTGCCAATAAAAAAAATAGTTTCTAAAAAAAGTCGCTAAACGCACCGGTAGGGATGTAGCATATAGTCTATAGCCCACCGCTTCCCATGCTTGTTGAGTGGAACTGAATTCCAACACGCTCAATCGCAGAACCAAGTAAGATAATCCAATAATGAGGTGGGGTATAAACCGTTTTATCGCGCGCGAAAATTCGCGCGTAAAGCCATACTGAATGGAGCTCAAAATAGGAAACAATGCAAATGCAAGCAACGCAGACTCTTTTGATAATAATCCACACGTAAAAAAAATAATGCTGAGAATAATAAATTGTTTTTCTTTTTTTTGATTACATAGAAAAGAAAGTAAAATAAAAAAAACAAACATCATGTCCGATCTACCGCTCACATATGAAACCGCTTCAGTTTGGATGGGATGCAGTAAAAAAATGAGCGTAGCTCCAAAGGCCAGTCCCCAAGGTATCCGTATGGTTTTCAGTACCAGATAAAGCATGACACCGGCTGCAATGTGCCAGAGAACATTAGAAAAATGAAAAAACCATGGACTAAATCCGACGAGTTTATGCTCAACAGCATATGTTATAAGCTGAAGCGGACGGTAATAGTTTGATATTTTACCGCGGCCTGCAGTGGCACTGTCGGTAAAGAATTTCTCTACATTAAAATCCGTAACATCCTGGTTTGCGAATACGAAATCTTCATCATCCCATAAAAAACCGCCAAAAAAACTGGGGATATACACGATAAAGGTAATTGCTATTAATAGCAATATTGCATGCCGTCTCAAAAAAGCAAAAACTGTTTCCATATAGTTACAGAATGATCATCGAATCACCAAATGAATAAAAACGAAAATCCTTATTAATTGCCATGCGGTATAACTCTACCAAATGATGCTTTGCTTGTTTGTATTGCAAAAATGCTTCAACTAACATCATCAGTGACGAATTAGGCAAATGAAAATTAGTAATGAGATGATCAACGTAGATAAATGAAAACGGTGGATGAATAAAAATATCGGTTGAAGCAATATGCTTTTTTGTCATTCCATAAGACTCAAGAGCACGAACAACGGTAGTACCCACCGCGATTATTTCTGAAGCATCCTTAAGTTCTTTTTGGGTTGTGGGTAAAATCTCATACCATTCTTCATGTAGTTTATTTTCATCCATATGTTTCTTAGTTAGCGGGGCAAACGTACCCAACCCAACTAGTAAAGAGATGTAGCTTTGGTGAATATGTTTCTTTTTCAAAGATGCAAAAACTTCATTGGTAAAATGTAAGCTTGCCGTTGGAGCTGCTGCCGCACCAAGACTTTCCTTGGGCTTTGCAAATATGGTTTGATAGCGGTCTTTAATACGCGGCTCTTCCAATTTTGTATCCCGCAGATATAAAGGAATAGGCATTACTCCCTTGCTATTGAGTAAATGTATAAGTTCTTTTCTTGTTAACTTTAATGAAATAAAAAATATCCCCGCTTCACCGTGACTTGTAATTTTTCCAATAGTCACTCCTTCATATAACAGTTCATCACCAACAGTAACTTTCCGGTCAACCATGACCCTCATTTCGTTCTGTCTCTGTTCGGGTTCATTCACTAAAAACAGGCATACGACTTTACCGCCGGTCTGTTTATGCAACGTAATGCGGGCAGGTATAACCGATGCCGTGTTAAGAACCATCAAACTTTTTGCCGGAACGTAGCGTGCAATATGGCGAAAAATATCAAATGTTATTTTTGCCGTTTTAGTATCATATACCAACAGCCTACTTTCATCCCGCTTCTGTGCCGGTGCTTTAGCAATGAGCCAATCGGTAAGATCGTAGGAATACAGTTTTGGCTTCATGTAATAGCATTATTTTAACAAATCGATTTTAAAATCTAGTACGATAATTAAAAAGTATGAATAAAAAAAATATCCCGCTCGCGAGCTTAATAGCTATTACTCTTACCGTAATTTTTTTAATACTTCTTATAAATAAGAATCAATTAAAGCAGATATATCGATCTAATGCCGCCATCCATAGTGAAACGGAGGAAAATCAAACCGAAATCTTTGCCAATAATGAGCTCAAATTTATAAAAAGTATTCTTCCACTTTATGTAAATAATGTAACTACGTATGGAAACTTATACAATTACGTTCGCAACCGTCCTCCACTAACAATTTCAAACAGTTATTACAGGGCCGTCTGTTCTTTAGCAACATTATATGGCATTGATCAAAAAGCTCACCAACAACCGATTCTTTTTAATGATCGCGGCTTTCAAATGATGTACTTCAATGTTACAAATAAATATAACAATGACCTTCATACTGACTTATTTTATTTAAGGCACCCTTTAAATCCGGAATTTTGGATAAGTCCTGCTGTAGGGTTTGATTGTTTATTAGCCGCAAATGTTATGCGGGAAGCAATGCCTAATGATGATAAGCTTGTTTTGAGTAACTTTGCACAGCTAGCATACGACTTGTCATCTGATGACATTGACTTCACCGTTGAAAAATATAAAAAACTTCAAAGAGAAGATAAAGGCAATGGCCGAGGAGAAGAAGCAGGATTTGATGCCTCGTATCTTACTGCTGCTGCAGAATTACTTCCCGATGAGAGTCTGGAACCATTTGGACAACCGGAAGTGGTTCGGAATCGATTCAGGAAACGTGCCGGAGAACTTATCGGGTATGCATTTAGCCAATGCGAAAACGATTGCCCCTTTACAACAAATTCATACTTAATGGCAAATCATAATATGTATCCTAATGCTTTGTATACTCAATCAGTAATGACCAGTGCGGCTGAAATTGCCATGATATACAAACAATTAAATCAAGAAATGCCGGAGGTAATACGCACTAATATGCCTTCGCAGGAAAAAATAAATAAAATGCTTGCAGCCCTTCAGGGAACAATGAATGATAAATTTGAGCTTGATGCAAATCAAATAAAAGTTATTTCTTCCTCAGGCCAACCTATCCATCCAGAATGTAAACCACCCGCAACATATACGGTTCGTAATGATGATTATTCAGTTTTTACTATTTACCATGGAGTAACGGATTGGGGATTTGATGCCGCTATGCAGAATAGTGCCTATGCATATGGATATAGTATTAATCCAGATAATTCTTCGATCGGTTACCAGCGTTACCAAGCACTTCAAAATCAACAACTTGAACGTAAATTCGACCAACATCCTTACTTTCCTTCAAGATTTAGTAACGGTAAATGGAGTTATGAACGTATGGATAGTGCGCAAGCCACTGATGCAGTGGATTACTTTGGGGATGGTTATTTAGAATTTTTACATTGTTTATCTCCTTCAACACCAATGGGACAGCGTAGTAATTCAAAAGAGCGACAAATCAATTCACATTGGTGGTTCAATGCGCTTCAAGGGAAAAATCATGCGGTATCGTATTTACTTTTAACAAAAACACCTATGCTAGGACGGTTCGGACTTAACTCTAAAGTTAATTTTGCCGTTAAATACGAAGGTATTACAAACAGTAAAGCAGAACTTCCAGAACAGGAAACCAGAGTCAGGGTTTTGCGCGGTTCAGAAGTACTTAAAACATCAAATGTAGTTTTGCGCCGGCAAAACAATACATCCATATTTACCCCTAGCGAGCCAATATCGGTACCGATGACCACAGCAAGTCTTGTCAATATATCGGTTGAAATAAAGCATATCACTTCCACCCTCCTTACCTTTACTAATGTCACGCTTACTGCAGGCAGCACAGCATCGATAAATACAAATGGTAACAATGGTACGCTATATAGTGGCGACGCGAACGGACTTACTACTTGCGAAAACTGCAGCTACGGAATAGTAGACTCATATGATCTTAATAATTTCCTTACAATCTACAATGTTAATGGAAGAAATAGTGAAGCAGACTTTAACCGCGACGGTATAGTAAATCTTGCCGACTTTGGATTACTTGCACAAAATTATACCAAGGGAACTCAAATTATATCTGTAGGCGCACAGTAAATGATACCCATTGACAAAGCATGCGTACTTTACTACACTGCGTAGGTATCTATGGTAAAAAAATTTACTCCATCTAAAAATACGTTGAGCCACATCACTTCAAAATTATCTTTTTTAAAACACATCACGCTTAATCAAGTATTGGTGACATTGCTCATTGGTGCTTCTTTTGTGATTGGCATGCTGTATACGAAAATCCAATATCTTGAAAAAGGTGGTGCTGTGCCGGAACAAAATATTGTTGGTGCGCAAGGGCAGCCGGTTCCTTCTGGTCCTCCTCCTAAAGTGGAGATGGGGCTAGGGCAATATCCAATAAAAGGTGATAAAGGAGCAAAAGTTGAGATAGTTGAGTTTGCAGACTTCCGTTGTCCATTCTGCGAAAAGTTCTATCAAGAAACCATGAAGCAAATAGTTACCGAATATGTAGACACCGGTAAAGCAAGACTTGCGTACCGCAACTATGCATTCCTGGGCCCTGCCTCTATTGTGGCCGCAAATGCTGCAGAATGTGCCAACGAGCAGGATGGATTTTGGGCTATGCATGATTGGTTGTTTGATAACCAGCCACCAGAAAGCGACACAGCTCTGTACACCGTGGATGGCATGACTGAAGCAGCGGCAACACTCGGCCTAAACACAGAACAATTTAGATCATGCTTGGAAGCAAACAAGTATAACGATCGCGTTGACAAAGATATGCAAGAAGGGCAAACCGGCGGAGTAGGTGGAACGCCAACCACCTTCATTAATGGTGTTGCCATTGTGGGCGCACAGCCTTATGCAACGTTCAAGGCAGCCATTGACGCAGAGCTTAATAAATAAGCGCTTACTAATTCCTCTTTTTTTGCCTTTGGCAATCTTTTAAGCTCTACCTCCCTGCGCATAGCCTCACTCCTGGTTTCGTATTCTTCCTGATATACCAAGGTAAGTGTTTCAAATGACCGGGTGTATTTTGCAGCCTTTGATTTCTATTTATGCAAAAAAATACTGCTTTTATACCTCAGAGGTTATCTGAATGCCACTCATCCAATTGGTTCCTAACTGTTCTTGTAGTCTAATATGGATAAGCTGCATACCTTCCAATGCTCGAGCACTTTCTAGGGGGCCTGCATCTATGGCGCGAAGGCCACCGGACTCAATAAGATTCGCAACTACACCCTTTGCTTCATTATTATCGCCTGCAATAAACACATCAAGAGGCTTACCGTTGATAACCCCTTCTACTAAAGTGCCCGAAAACGTGGTATTAAATGATTTTACAACTTTAGTATTGCCAGGCACCATTTTTGCTATTTCCTCTGCCGCAGAGCTACCTGGGGGAGTGGTAAGAGTGAAGTTTTCAAAATTGACTGGATTTGTGATGTCAACTAAGATTTTCCCAACCAATTCGTCCCCGTATTGTTCTATTACACCAGGAACGGCCTCATAAGGAATAGCTAGGATGACAATTTCACCTGAAAGGGATTCTCCAAGTCTTTTTGAGGCGACGACCACTTCGCCGGTAGCAACCTGTGTTAATTCTTTTTGAAGCCCTTGTGCTTTTTCTGTATTTCTATCAAAAAACGTCACATTATTCCCCCCAGCTACCAGTCTCGTACCAATGCCCTTAGCCATATCTCCTGCTCCCAGTATGGATACATCTGTAATTACGTCTTTCATCTTGCTTTTTATACTGCCGGTAATAAGCGCTTCCTTTTTTGCTTTCGGCCATTTTTTTACCTGCCGCTCTCTGCGCATTACCTCGTTCCTGGTTTCATATTCTTCTTGGTACACCAACGTAAGCGTTTCAAATGACCGGGTGTATTTTGCAGCCTTTGATTTCTTATCAAAATGCTCTTTTAGTCTTCGCTCTAGGTTATTCGTCTGGCCGATATATAAGGTATTGGCAGAGGTACGCAAAATGTAAATATAGTACATTTACAAATCTTTCTTAAGTTTGATTAATTCTATCCATCCCGTTTCGGATAATCCCAATGACTTATACCAGTGGTATGATTGCAGTTTTTTGTTCGCCTGCAGACTTACCGCAACAAATCCATGCAACCTTACATACTCAAATGCCTTATTGATGAGCATGGTGCCAATTCCCATTTTTTGATAATCAGGGCGCACCGCAATCGTATCAATAAACAACTCTGTTCCTGCTACTTTTGTAAGCGGGAAGGCCAATAGTACACCAATTATTTTGTTCTTTTCTTTTGCAACAAAATGGCACTCGCCAAAAAAACTTTCCTCAATATGTTTTTTTGCATTCTCACGATTCCACTCTTCACCAACTTGAGTAAACGTATTAAAAAATAAGTCAACTACTTCGTCGAGTTGTTTGCGGGACATTTCTTCGATTATTATGTTCATGTGTATGCGTTACAGTATTCTTTATGTTTTATCCATGATAATAACTCAACACTATCCCTCGTTTCACTCGGGATCTAGAATCCCTAATCCTCATTGCATTCGGAAAGGGACTCTACGAGCTGCGGGGCAGGGACTTGAACCCCGATTTATGCGTCCAGAGCGCATCGATTTACCTTTAATCTACCCCGCAAATGTTTTTATTCTATCACACAAAACCCAGCTTCCGCTGTATTTTCATCACCATATGCCCAATCCACAAGGACATAAGATATTCTTGTGATTCAGGTTTTACGCACTTGTTATATTCCTCCATGGATAGGTTCTGTGTTGGCACCATACGTTTTCCCACTATATGATCCTGAAGTAATTGAGTAAGCTTGCGCGCATCAAATAGTAAACGCGCTTTTTCACTATTAGCTCTGGCTATACGGTTATAGATTTTTTCATTATCATGCAAACGTGCGATGGCTTCTGCTGCTTCTTTTGGGTTTTGACAAATAAAGCCATTTTTTTGATCTTCTACTAATTCGAGCTGGCCATTATCACGTTCAAACGGAGTGGGAGCACGAAAATCGGTTGAGCTTGTCACGATAGGCTTTCCGTAGTACATACCTTCGGCAATGGCACAGCCAAACGACTCTCCAATACGGCTTGTCTGCAGTAATGCGTCACAAAGTTGCATATGCTGCGCAATTTCTTTTTCATTATTTGTTTCCGGCAAACTCAGAATGTTGTGTGAAAAACGGGTGAAAATTTGTGGATTATATACATCTGGTTTTGCCTGCAACAGGATAAAAAAGTTTTTATTCTTCCTTAGTAAAAATGGCAAAATGCGCACAACCATATCGTCCCACTTATCATGGTCGCTCCTGCCAAATCTTCCGATTAAAAAAACGTTATGTGGAATGCCTAATTTTTTTCGCAGTGCTCCCTTCTGGTTTTTACCAATGACAAAATTATCCAGTTTTTTGGTATCAAGCGGGTTATGTAGCACGTGAAACTTTTCCTGATATTCCAGCTCATGACCCGATTGACTGAGCCTATATACATAGACTAGACGGCATATTGACGAAACAAACAATCGCGCGTCTAGTAATGCATCAACCGCTCCATCTACCTTACTAAAATGGGTAATATCAATAACCCGTATATTGTTTTTCTGACACATTTTCAAAAAATGAATCACGTCGGTATATCGTTTGCCCGTTTCGTAATATATGCTGTTGGTAACCACAACTCGGATAGTATTGCGCTCAATAAGATTGAGTAATTTTTTTATATTCCATTCTTCCTTCTCAAGAATAAATCGATGCACGTCAAATATTTTTCTATCTAGATATTTCTCGTAGGTTAAAAATGTTTTGGTGGTGCAGCCCAACCGTAGGTGGTTAGTTACGAGCAGTACGCCGAGCTTTTTTGTAGTAGGCACGTTCGTTTGATATAAACTGTTTTGCTAATCTGCTATCGTTAGTATGAAACAAGCATACATCATAATATCCAATTGCCGGTTCACCGCGAGTAATATAGTCATCGAGCGATTCAATTACCTGAGTATTGTCTAAATTTGTTGCCATTACCAATTCACCAAAACAGTCGTAAAAAAGTGCTTCGTAATAGCCTAGTTTGCGCAACCGCTTAAGCATTAACAATCCATCTTCGGGCCGTTCCCAATACATTTTTACATATTCAAAAAAAATAACTGGTTTTGTTTTCTTAAGATACTGCATTCCTCCCATAAGTACGCGCAGATCATATCCATCGGTATCGATTTTTAGCAACTTTGCATGATCGGCCTGTTGATGTTCATTAACAAATTGATCAAGGGTAATAAATGATGCAGCAAATGAGCCTTTTGCGTTCATAAGCCGAATCGTGCCCTGATTTTCTTCAATAGACATGTTGTTGGCAATGCCGCGCTTATCGCTGACAAAAGAGGGAAACACTTCAACATCTTTCCACTGAATCACATTGCGCATAAGATATTCAAGGTATGGCTTATGTCCTTCAATGCAATAGATTGGAACATCCGCGCCGGTTTTAATAAATGCCGTACTGTCACCCACATTGGCGCCAATATCAATAGCGGCATACGTGCCGTTATGTTTCTGTAATGCTGCTGCCAGACGCGTCAATACTAATCCATATTCGGGTGAGCGCTCCTGCATAGAGGGGAGTGCATGGCCCGGAGGAAACAATAGAGTATAGGTGCCTACCTGGTATTCAAACGGTTCACCACGCATCGACAGATTCTCTTTAACCCGGCGGATATCAATGCCATAACTGCGAAACGTATTATACAAAAAAGAGGTGATTTTCTTGCGCGTTGTCATACCAGCGTGTCTATCTTTGTAGCCAGTATGAAGTCATTGGTGCTGAATGTCCGCTTAATCTTTTTTCCTGCCTCGTCAACAGCCCAATGGGGAACTGCCTGCAGGTACGGCGCCGCTTCTTCTTTAGTCAGAGGCTTGGTTCCGCCCTCGCAAGGCACGCAGTGTTTTTGGGTTAAATCAGTGCTGGCTGGCTGCATACTGTTATTCTAGCACAGAGGGTATTAGGGGTAACTGCGGACTAAACGGTCTTTTTTGTTTTTCCGTTCAATGGCAAGTTGAATCAGCTTGTCTAATAATGCAGGATAAGAAATGCCTGATGCCTCCCACAGCTTTGGGTACATACTGATTTTGGTAAAACCGGGAATGGTATTAATCTCGTTTACATACAATTTCCCCTTATTGGTTAAAAAGAAATCAACCCGTGCCATGCCTTCGCATTCAAGCACCTTAAACGCTTCTATGGCCATCGTCTGTACCTGTTGCGTCTGGAATGCGCTCAACTTTGCCGGAATACGCAAGGCTGCACCATGTTCGTCTATATACTTTGCCTCGTAGGAATAAAATTCGTGTGAGGGGATTATTTCACCAAGGACCGACGTCATAGGGTTCTCGTTACCCAACACCGAACATTCTATTTCTCTTCCATTAATACATTCCTCAATTAATACCTTGGTATCAAATTGAAACGCATGCTCCAACGCTGGTAACAACTCGTCCTGCGTGTGTACTTTCGTGATTCCGACTGATGATCCCAGGTTTGCCGGCTTTACGAATAATGGCAAACCCAGTTGTTTAATAACGCCAGAGACCGCTTTTTGATATGGTTCATGCTTCCGTATGGTTTTATACCGAGCAGTGGGAATATGTGACACTTTAAGAAGCCGTTTCATAACGTCCTTATCCATACCTACTGCCGATCCTAATACTCCTGCTCCCACATACGCAACTTGCATAAGCTCCAGCATGCCCTGTATTGATCCGTCCTCACCATACGTTCCGTGCATCACGGGAAAAAATACATCCACACCGGTGACCTGCGTTGGTTCATTGGGTTTGAATAACGTTTGTTCTTGCTGCACCGCGGCGGTATTCAGTGAGATTAACTTAGGATTGGTTTCGTGCAGTAAATAGTGTGATTCATTGAGCGGAAGCCAGTGACCCTGTTTATCAATGCCCACCAGCTTTATATCATACTTTGACTGGTCGAGCGCCTCATACACGGACTTTGCCGATTGCAGCGAAACTTCATGTTCACCGCTGCGCCCGCCAAACAGAAGGCATACCCGTATTTTTTTGCGATCGGTTGTCATAGATAAGCCCACCTATTATACTACTAAGAGTCATATGGAATACTTAGCCGTCCTGCTTGCTGCAATCCTCAATATGATAATTGTGTATGTGTGGTTTTTGAAAAAAACTAATCCCCAGAAAATGGGTCGCATATACGGCGCCTGTTTTATTGCGGGTTTAATGGTAGCGGCAGTATTGCAACGGCTTATCTTTGGTATCACTGATCCCGGTTTTCTTAATGGCGCATTTACCGGATTTATCTTGGGATTTGGGATAGTCTTGCTTGCAGCTCTCCCGCACTATCTGTTTCTCAAGCGTCCGCTTAAAGCCTGGCTGATCGACTTTGGCTACCCCGCCGTTTCATTGACCCTGATGGGCGGACTATTAGGACTGTTTTATTAATCCCTCTATGAAAATTCCATCCGTCGCGAAACGCGTATTCAAAGGTACGATTTTTAATGTATACCAATGGGAACAGGAGCTGTATGATGGCAGTTTCGCCACTTTTGAGGCATTAAAACGACCGTCAACCATTCAGATAATTCCTACGGTAGGAAATAAAATATTGCTTTCATACGAGGAACAGCCGGGCAAACCACTCCGGCATTCATTTTTGGGAGGACGCCAAGAAGAGGGAGAGGAACCGCTGGCAACTGCCAAGCGTGAGCTGCATGAAGAGGCCGGCATGGTTTCAGACGATTGGGAGCTGATAAAAACATTTGAATTTGACGGAAAGCTTGATTGGACCACCTACCTATTTGTGGCACGCAACTGCGTTAAAGATGCCCAGCCGCACTTGGATCCGGGAGAAAAAATAGAGGTGCAGTCATATTCATTTGATGCATTTCTTGATGTGGTTTCCTCTGAAACCTTTTGGGGAAAACGCTTAAGCGACTGGCTGTTTCGCTTGAAAGAAGACCCACAAAAACTCGCTGACTTTAAGAAGACACTTCTTGCTTCTGGTACGACTTGATGGTGCTGCCTGCGGGCAATGATGTATGCACAATAGTCGATGGATAAATCTTGGCTCCCGCACCAATGGTAACTCCCGGCAAGGTTAGGCTTTGCGCACCAAAAAATACATCGCGTGCCACAAGAGCTCCCAATTTATGCTTACCAGTCTCAAGTGTTGATTCCGAAAACTTTACCGCAATACTTTTGCCATCTATGCGCATATTAGTAAGACACGTTCCGTAACTTACATTGGAATACCCCTCAAGCACCGAATCACCAATGAACGCATGGTGTGTCATGGTATGTGGGCCAATATAACTTCGTGCTACTTCCGTACCAAAACCAATCACCGAATTTTCTTCAACCGTTGAATCGCGCACCAAGGTGTGATTACCCACTGTCACTTGCTTTCCTATGTAACTGTTCTTAATAATGGCTCCTTCCAAAACACGAGCTCCCTCGTCAATATAACTGGTGCCTTCTACCAATGCGCTCGGGCTTACCTGCGCCGATTTATGTATAAACGGTTTTTGTGGGAGTTTTAGGGCATTAAGCACATCCATTACCTCAAGGATATAGTGTGGAAATTTCAACTTATTCCACTGTCCCCGATAGGGCACAAAAACAGGGGGCGTTTCTGTAATGAGCTTAGACAGCGCCTGCTCATAGCTGTCATCCTGTTCGTGGCCCACCTCATTAAGCGCCGTAATAAGCCGGGCCGGCGACTTTATGTAATCAAATACTAATTTTACAAACTGGCTGGGTACTTTATCCGGCAATGGTTTTTCAATAATTTCTACGACGCGATCGTGATCAAAACGAATATACCCGCCGGGGAAGTAGTCGTCCATATGAATCCCCACAATTCCTATATCGTTATCTGCAATATGTTGTACCAACTCGGGAAGTAGGCTTGTTTCAACCACATCAACCGCATTCATAATAATCGACGGCTCGTCTCCCATTGCTTGTTGCGCTTCATACAACGCCTGGCCCATGCCCAACGGCTTATCCTGAATGACCTGCGTAATAGTCAAGTTTGGATTGTTATATTGATTTAACCACTGAGTGTTATCACTGTTTGAAATAACGAGCACTTCCGTAAGACCAGCATCAGCAATAAGCTCCAGTGTATGTTGCAGGATCGGTTTTCCTTGGAAGGGAAACATGGTTTTGTTGGTGACAAACGGGGCAAAACGCTTACCCACACCTCCGGCAAGAAGAATAATGCGTGGTACCTGCGACATGCCTTTAAGTATACCCTAGCGAAGGTTGCAAAAAAACAGCGAACATTTAAAATAGAGGCATATGAAAGGCATAAAATATTATACGAGTGTACTCGTTATCACGATAGTTGCGTTAATGGTTGCGCAAAAACATCAAAACAACCAACTATTCCGTGTATCCTGAATATGACTACAACAGCGATAACCGCGGCATTATTGGCTACAGCGGCAGCGCCTCCATTAGCGTTCATTACCTCTGTGGTTACGCTCTACTTCGAAAAAAGATAAAACGTGCTATAGTAATTAAACAATGGTTATCACTGGTGTTCGTTGTATAGAGATACTTGATTCACGCGGATTTCCAACTCTTAAGACGTTTATAAAGCTCGATAATGGCGCGGTGGGCAGTGCTTCTATACCATCGGGCGCTTCAACCGGCATTCACGAAGCGCACGAGCTGCGCGATGAGGATCCCAAACGATACCAAGGCAAAGGAGTGCTAAAAGCAAAGTACGCTGTTGAAAACGAGATTGCGCCACTTATTATCGGCAAAGATCCCAACAACCAGCAACAGCTTGATGGCGCAATGATTGCCCTGGACGGAACAAAAAACAAGTCGCGACTGGGAGCAAACGCCATTCTTTCCGCTTCACTCGCCGTTGCTAAAGCAACCAGCGTCGGGCAAAAAAAGGAACTCTATGAATATCTGGCATCATTTTTCGAAACCACATCATACGTGCTGCCCGTACCGCTCATTAACGTCATAAACGGCGGAAAGCACGCCAGTAAATCATCCGATTTTCAGGAATACATGATTATTCCCTATGGCTTTACCCGTTTTTCTGAAGCACTGCGTGCCGCAGCAGAGATATTTCAAGTGTTGAAGAAAAAGGTGAGCGCACTGGGGCACAGCACCACGGTAGGCGACGAGGGAGGATTTGCTCTGCCATTTAAAACCAATGAGGAACCATTGCAGCTTTTGATGGAAGCCATTGAAGAGAGCAGTTATGTTGCAGGCCAGGAAATAGCATTGGGCATTGATGCTGCGGCAAGCGTGTTCTATGAGAATGATGAATACCGCTTTGCCACCAACCAAACAAACTATACGACTGAAAAACTCAGTGAGTATTACGCCGAGCTTGTTGCCAAATACCCTCTGGTGTCACTTGAGGATCCGTTTGCCGAAGACGATTGGGACGGATTCACGCATCTTACGGCAAAAGTGGGAGCAACAATTCAAATAATCGGTGATGACCTGTATGCAACCAACAAAGACCGTCTTCGCCAAGGCATAGAAAAAAAGGCGAGCAATTCTATACTCGTAAAGCTTAATCAGATAGGAACGTTAAGTGAAACCATTGACGTGATACAGCAGGCGAAAATGAATGATATGACCGTCGTTATATCACACCGATCCGGCGAAACCGAGGATGCTTTTATTGCCGATTTGGTGGTTGCCAGCGGAGCCGGACAAATTAAAACCGGAAGCATGTCCCGATCCGAACGCATGGCAAAATATAACCGTTTGCTTGAAATAGAACATCTAGAAAAGACGAGCACATTTGCTTCATTCCCGTTTAAAAAAGAATAATCATGACCGATTTTGAAGCGCTTCAAAAATCAGCTCTTGCGTCACTCAAAAACCCTGGCGCTGCTCTTACTCCTATGCCCAAAAGCAATACCGATGAGCCGCCAACGCTGTACCTATTCCGCCACTGTGAAACCTACGACAACGTACGTAGAATTTTTTCCGGCCACCGCCAATCAACCCTTACCCACGCGGGCAAAGCACAGGCAAAAGAGCTTGCAGAAAAATTGAAAGAAAAACATATTGATCTGTTTATCAGCCCTGCCCTTGAGCGCTGCATCCAAACCCTGGAACCGATACAAAAATATCACAAAGGTGTTCCTTACATTATCAAGCCCGAATTAGTTGAGCGGGATTATGGAGATATTACCGGCAAAAGCAAAATGACCGTTATGCGCGAACATCCCAAAGAGGCTATTTTGTGGCGACGTTCATGGAATGTGCCGCCGCCCAACGGGGAAAGCTTGGAGCAGGTGTGGAACCGGCGCATTAAATCATTCTGTAAGTGGCTTGAGAAAAAAATGAAGGACGAAAACATCAATGTTGCCTATTCCGGTACCAATAACACGGTACGGCTGATCCGCATGTATTTCGAACCGTTAGAGCGCGACGAGATGCTTACGATCGAAAACGCCTATCGCGACTACGCCTCCTATCACCTTACGTAAGCTTTTCGTGCTCGGTTCCTTCAAAGCTCTCGACCAGCTTCTTAACTTTGGCAATGGATGTTTTTTTGGTTACTAACAATACATCACCGGTGTTTACTACGATCATGCCATCCAGATCAATACCCACCACCAGCTTGCCGTCGTCATAGTTATAGACTAGGGTATCTTGTGAATCTTTTACTATGGTATTGCCACGGGTCACGTTTGCCTGGGGGCTTTCTTCAATCGCCTCTTTAAGCGCATCCCACGC
>Ga0210057_1003825_pt1 | contig 20448 bp, 18 predicted proteins | sample CryGeyCG2114_010_2_FD_183968 | JGI IMG/M metagenome (GOLD analysis project Ga0210057, IMG submission 183968) | Groundwater microbial communities from aquifer - Crystal Geyser CG10_big_fil_rev_8/21/14_0.10 (SPAdes) (version 2) | ecosystem: Environmental > Aquatic > Deep subsurface > Groundwater ...
GACACATATTGTCAGACCAAAAATTACTCTACCCAATATTCCTCCGCCGTTCCCGACTTACCGAAGCAAAAAAGTTGAACCGACATTTGCTAACGTGGTTGTTCCTGCCACGCCAATGATGCCGAACCTGATTGTCGGTTATGTCAGAAACAAAGAGGGCAAAATTATTGAAGGAGCGATTTTGGAAATCCGCGAAGTTTCCGGCAACCCGGTCCGCGCTTTCAAGACTAATAAACTAGGCCAATTTTTAAGCGCCACCCCGCTTCATCCGGGAGAATATGAAATTGAGACGGAAAAAGAAGGCTACAGCTTTGATATAATCAAGGTAACTTTAGACGGCAAAATTATGCCGCCAATTGAAATAATATCCAAATAATCAAATGTTAAATACTACAAATCAATCTCAAATAAAAAAATTTTACCAATTACAAATTTATTTGTTTATTTGTTTATTTGCTTATTTGTAATATTAAATTATGGATCCTGCCCAAATACCAATCCGCGCTACCACCCAAGAGCATCTTCCTATTGAAGATATTCAGGGGAATCTGGTAATTCTTAAGGACGGCTCCTGCGCCATGATTTTATCCGTCTCCTCGGTAAATTTTGATTTGCTTTCCGAAAGAGAGCAGGAGGCAATTATTTATGCTTACGGCGCGCTTTTAAACTCGCTTACTTTCCCTATTCAGCTTTTAATCCGGTCGCAGAAAAAAGACATTTCCTCCTATTTAAACCTTTTGGAAAAAGAGGAAGCCAAAAAAGAAAACGTTCCTCTGCTTAAAAACTTAATTGGTTCCTACAAAAAATTTGTGGCGGAAATGGTCAAAAAAAATAATGTTTTGGATAAAAAGTTTTTTATTGTTATCCCTTTTTCCTCTTTGGAATTAGGGGTTGCCTCAAGTTTAAATTCACTGATTAAACCGGGCAAGTCACTGCCTTTTAAAAAAGACTATATTTTGAAAAAAGCACAGGTTGCTCTTGGCCCGAAAAAAGATCACTTAATTAAACTTTTTTCCCGGATCGGCTTGACTGCCAAGCAACTGGAAAACCAAGAAATCGTCAGATTATTTTATGAAATCTATAATGGCGAACCATTAAAACAGCAAATAATATGAAACTGGACATTGTTGGCTCAATATTAGCTAAAGTCCCTAAAAAAAAGACGGCTTTGACCAAAAAAGCTGTCGAGGCTTCTTCTTCTAATCAAAAAATACCCAATGCACCAAAAACTCCTCCAGAGGCAGAGGTAAAAAACCCGGTTTTTTCGTCAGAAGCTTCGGTCCAGGATCTGATCGCCCCTTCTGCAATTGAAGTTGATTTTAATGAAATCAAAATCAATAACCGCTTTGCCCGGACTCTTTTTGTCGCCGGCTATCCCCGGTATGTCAGCGCCAACTGGCTTGCACCTTTAATCAATTATGAACATTCTCTGGAAATTGCTCTTTTTGTTTATCCGGTTGAAAGCAAAACCGTGCTGGATGATTTAAGAAGAAAAATCGCGGAAATGGAAGCGGAGCTGGCAACCGACATGGAAAGAGGCAGAATTGTTGACCCAGCCACCACCGCTAAATTGGAAGATGCTCAACTAATGCAGGAACAACTTGTTAAAGGCATGGAAAGATTTTTCCAATTCGGCCTTTATGTTACTATTCTGGCAGACACTGTTGAACAGTTAAATGAAATTTCCCGCGGGGTTGAATCAACCCTCTCTTCCTTACTGATCGTTTCCAAACATGCCACTTTACAAATGGAGGAAGGCTTTAAAACCACTTTGCCGACTTGTTTGGATTATTTAAATATCACCAGAAATATGGATACTACTTCTCTGGCAACTACTTTTCCTTTTGCTTCTTCCGAATTAACCGCCAATGAAGGGATTTTATACGGGCTGAATGAACATAACGGCAGTTTAATTATATTTGACCGCTTCAGTTTAGAGAATGCGAACTCGGCGATTTTTGCCAAAAGTGGCGCTGGCAAAAGTTATTTAGTTAAACTTGAAGTTCTCCGGTCACTCATGTTTGACGCTGAAATTATTATTATTGACCCGGAAAACGAGTACGAAAATCTCTGCCGGGCAGTCGGGGGCGAATATATCACTTTCGGCTTTAACTCACAGGCAAAAATCAATCCTTTTGATTTGTCGCAGGTGGTGGAAGAAGGAGAAAATGAATTAAACCAAAAACTGCTTTCTCTTCATTCGCTTTTTAAGGTTATTATGGGGGCTCTTTCCTCAACCGAAGAAGCAATTTTGGATCGGGCGCTTATGGCCAGCTATCAAATGAAAGGCATTTCCCAAGACCCTAAAACCCAAACCAAAGAGCCGCCTTTAATGGAAGATCTTTACAAAGCGCTTTTAGGCATGGAAGATCCTTTGGCCCGCTCGCTTGCTGATAAAATTGAAAAATTCATCAAGGGTTCGTTTGTGGGAATTTTTGATAAATATTCCAATATAAACATCCACAATCCTTTTACTGTTTTTTCCCTGCGCGACCTTGAGGCAACCTTAAGACCAATTGCCATGTTTGTTATTTTGGATTTTATTTGGACAAAAGTAAGAAAAGAGCTTAAAAAAAGAATCTTGGTGGTTGATGAAGCTTGGTTTATGATGCAAAATCCCGACTCGGCTTCTTTTTTAAATTCAATTGCCAAAAGAGCCAGAAAATATTTCTTGGGGGTTACGACCATCACTCAGGATGTTGAGGATTTTTTGAAAGACGATTTGGGAAAATCCATTGTCACTAATTCTTCAATTCAAGTTCTAATGAAACAGCATTCGGCCGCCATTGAAAAAGTCGGCGCCACTTTTTATCTTTCTGAAGGAGAAAAACAGTTTTTACTTGCCTGTGATATCGGCGAGGGGCTGTTTTTCGCCGGCAGCAATCATGTGGCCATGAAAGTTATTGCCTCCCCGCAGGAACACCAACTGGTTACCTCCAAACCGGAAGAAGTTATTGCCCAGAAAAAAGCCCAGACTCCACCAATCCCGTCCCAACCCGCACCCCAAACTCCTCCTGAAAAAACCGCACCCCCAGTTTCTCCTTTGCCCCCAAGATTTAAAAGTGAGATAATCTTAGATAATGCCAGCAACCCCAAAAACAACAATTAAAGAGGCTTTATTATCTACCCACACTCTGGAACAATTAATCGCGTATGGGAGGTTTTTCCTTGATTCCAATAATTTAAATAAAGAAATTAATGGCTTAAATTATGAAACTGTCTATTCTTCTCTTTTAGAACTGGCTGGTCAAATAGCCACTTTGAACCAAAACCCTTCTCTTTTTGAAATTCTGGGCGTACTGGAACAACCAAATGCAAAAGAAATTATTTTAAGCAGTACGGCAATTAATCCCGAAATTTTAAAATATTGGGAAGAAAAGAAAGAAGAGACAAAAGAATTAAAAAGGGCCTTCCTGGAAAAATTAGAAAAACAAACGGCGGAATTAAAAAAATACTCCCCGCAGGTAATTGAAAAATTAAACCAAAAACAAGTAGATAACCCCGAAGCCTTAAGCGAAGCGGTTGTTAAAGAAATAGGGGTCCAAACAGACCCGGAGTTAACTTTACAAAAAGCGCAGAAACTGGAAGAGGAAGAAAGACTGGCAACAGAGCAGGAAATTGCCAACAGGCTTAACTCTTCAATTAAAGAATCAGTTAGAGAGCTTCAAAAACAAGGCAAAATTTCTCCTCTAGAAGCAAAAACAATCAGTGGAATTGATGTTTCAGACAACCTGCCCTTAATCACTCAGCAATTAACCCTTCCTGCCCAACAAAGAGAGTCTTTGTCAAACTGGATAGAACAGCAATTGTCCTTAGTCAAAACACCTATGGAAGTGGAAAATATTATTTCAAGGGTGGCCCCGGCAACCGTAAAACAACTGCCTGAAATTGATTTAAAAACTCTTAAAAAAACACCCCTCGCTGAACTTAGAAGCATGTTTAAAGAAGCTGCGATTGCTGCTATGGCGGAAATAGCCTTGGATTTGGGGGAAATTCCCCCTGAAGATATCCCAAAAATTATTTCCGCCTTAACTCCCGGCGACAGAACAGAAATAGAATCACTTGGTCCTCTTTTAAACACCTCAAAAGAAGAAAGAGTTTTATTTGAACCGTCAATAAAAACAGAACCAATTGAAGTCGCAAGACCACATTCTGGTTTAATTTCAATTTTCGCTTCCCCCTCAAAACTCGCTACCAAAGCAAACCCGCTGCATTTTAAAACAAACGAAATTTCAATCATTGAAGAGATTAGAAGCCGGCTTTACCGCGAAGGAGTTAATCCCAGAAACGCTTCCTTTTACAGAAACAAAATCTTAGACAGCTGGTCTCTTTATTTAAGCGCCCAAAATATTACTCCCGAGGATATAGATTTTACCATCAATAGATTAATCAACGCCGGAGAAGCTTCCGATTCATCAAAAATTAAAGAACTGCAGGAAGTCAGAAATTCTTTAGTAAAATTTCAGGAAGGAATTTCCAACAGCCGGCTTGAACAAATCAAAAAACAAGGAGTTTTAGAAGGAAAAAAAGGAAACAGGCTTGTTTCAATTTCTGGAATAGAGGTTATAAGAAGAGAAGGTTACAAATCCACTGGATTTAATTCTTTACTTGGTAAGGTTTTTGGTAAAAAAACATTGTTTTCTCCTTCCGGACAGGCAATCACCATTAATAAAACCGCTTTTTCCGCTTTTCGTTTTACTGAAGGGTTTAAAAGTTTTTTTTACCATACCAATCTAGGCAGGGGTTTAAAAATCGGTTTACAAAGATTGGCCCAAAATTCACTGCAGGGTATTTTTGGCGCTGCCAAGACTATTTTTAAACAAGGGTTTGGTTCGCTGGTTAAAATAGGTTTAAATGTTTTAGCTCCGGGTATAGGAAGCGCTGTCCTTGGTTTGGGAAAAATAGTCAGTTCATTAAAATTAGGAAAATTATTTGGATCAGGACTGGGACTTTTAGGAAATATTATGGGCGGAATAACCGGAGCAAGAGATGTTCCTAAAAATAAAGATTTAAATTTTTTAGCGCCGGTTATCATCGGGCTTTTTGTTGGTTTATTTGCTATAGTTTTTTTTAATATTAATCTCGTTAATAAAGGGGCTTTTGTTCAAGAAGCCGGGGGAGAAATTCCCGGACCTCCACCAGTAGTTGTTCCTCCTCATTGTTCTGATCCTAGACATTTATCAGAAACAATCATTTGTAAATTAGCTGAAGCACCTTGTAGTCAAAATATTGTTAATTCAAATACCTGGCCAAAAATAAATAATTGTTTTAATTCTATTAGTTTATCGAACAAAGAAATTATTAGAAGCTGGTTTAACCGTGTTCACTCTAGATATTATGACTTTTACGGGGTTCAGTTTTATCACTTTCAATGTTTAGAATTTGTTTTAGGAGTTCAAGAAGCTCTTGGTCAAAATCTGGCTATGCCCGGCAAAGGGACTGCTGGCGATTACGTTACATCATACCCAGCAACCTTTAAACCACATTATTCTGACCCAGAGCTAGGAGATGTTGTTGTCTGGAGTGGAAGACCAGGACATATTGCTATTGTCTTGAAAAAAAATGATTTTAAAATAACCGTCTCTCAAGCTAATTCTCCATACGATGGTCAAATTGATGTTGCTGAAAGAGTAGGTATAATAGGAGAGTTAGGAGGTCCAGCCGTTTACCTACGATATAAACCATAAATATGAATCTATTTCGTAAAAATTTAAAGCTTATTATTTTTTTAGGATTCATTTGTATTTTGTTTGGAATAATTAAGTTTTTATTTTCTTCCAAAAAAACCAACGAAATTATTCCAGTTCTACCGACACCAACAATTTCACCCGTTATCAACGTTACGGAAACTCCTTTACCAATTGCGACAACTGATCCTGAAGTTAAAGAATTTTATAAAAAACTGGAACAAGATACTTATAAAGGATTTCCTTTGTTTGATTATCTCCCTTATGAAACAGATAATTGGAAAATTACTTATATAAAATCCCTTCAATTGGAGGTAACTCTCAAAAAAGACACTCCTGCTATTCGTCAAGAAGTTTTAGATTGGATAAAATCAAAAGGAGTGGATCCGGTTACTCACACAATTGAATGGATACCACCAAAATGACCAATGACCAATTTTCAATTACCAAATTTAGAAATTAGAAATTTTCTCTCCTTACTCTGTCTGCAGTCTGACCGGCATAATAATATGAAGAAAAGAATTATCGCCAACCGGTCTTAAAAGCCCCGAACTGGTTGCCCCCGCCATTTCCATTGACACCTCAGATGAAGAAACCGCCGCTAAAAATCCCTGTAAAAAGCGATAATTAAAGGCAATCTCGGTTTCTTCCCCTTCCATTTTATTTTCAAGCAAGCTTTTATTATCGCCAATCTGCGGCGAATTGGCACTCATCTCCAGTAATCCTGATTTAACTTTAAATTTAATGATATTGGATGAATCGCGGGCAAATATAGAAACAAGTTTTACCTCCCGAGAAAAAGTTTCTCTGTCTAAGGTTATTTTTGTTGAAAAACTTTTAGGGATTATTTTTTCAAAATCAGGAAACTCCCCTTCTATCACCCTGGTGAATAAATCCATTTCCGGAAAGACAAAGACTACCTGATTTTGTTCTTTAGTAAAACCCATTTTAATCATTTTTTCTTTACCGTCTTTTGTTTCCGTAATTATTCGGGCCACTTCCATTAATGATTTTGCCGGTAAAAGAAGCGTGATTTTTTCTTTAATTGGCGTTTCTGTCTCAATGGTCTTTAAAGACAGTCTGTAACCGTCTGTAGCAACCAAAGAAAGGGTTTTTCCTTCAAGTTTAAGTAATACACCGGTTAAAACCGGACGGCCTTCGTCAACCGCCGCGGCAAAGGCGACTTGATTAATTGATTCCAATAATTTTTCTGACGGCAAGGAAAACAAATTTTCCGGATCATAGGTTGGCAGTTTTGGAAATTCAGTTGCCGAGATGCCGTTAAAACTCGCCTCATACCCGTTTGAAGCAATATTCAAAATATTATCTTTTAATACCAAATCAACTTTACCGGTTGATAAAGAAGCTATCACTTCGGTTAAAACTTTGGCAGGAATAGTTATTTCTCCTTCTTTTTCTATTTTTGCCCCTAATTTTATATTTATCCCTGTTTCAAGGTTAGTGGCTGAAATTTGTAAATTATTTTTATTTGTTTTAAGAAGAACATTGGCTAAAATCGGCAGTTGGGCTTTAGTTGATATTGTTCTAAAGGCAACCGATAAACCTTTGTTTAAATTTTCCTGAAGTATTTGTAATTTCATTTTTTTATCTTTTCCTTATTTTTTAATTTTACATCATAGATTGCTTAATGTAAATTTATCTATTCAATTTAGTAGTAATAGTAGTAGGGGCTTGTGTATTAGTTGATAACTTTCAAACAGTAATTTAAATTTCGGGTTATATTGTTGTTTATAGACTGGTAATTTTTTTCTTGATAATTTTGTTGATAACTTTATAATTTTTGTTAATAAGTGTAAAACTTATAAACTTAACTTTGACAACCGCTGTTTTATCCCTGAGATATCCACTCTTAAATCCTCACTGTCTTTAAGCAGGGAAGTGATTTTTTCCACACCATACATGATTGTGGTGTGGTCTCGGCCGCCGATAAGCCTGCCGACTTCCATTAAAGGCAGATTTAATTCAATTCGCAGTAAATACATTAATATTTGTCTCGGCAGGACAATTTCTTTAATCCGGGAAGAGCTTCGCAGTTGATTTACTTTTAAATGATAATAATCAGCTAAAACGTCAATTACCGCCCTTGGTTTAATTGCTTTATTGTTCAGTTCTTTTTCCGATAGGGTTTTTCCCAGAAGTGAATTTACTAAATCTAAAGATAACGATATGCCCTTTGCTTCAGATTCGGTTATCAGCCTGGTTAAAAAACCCTCCATTTTTCTGGTTGATTCAATATTGGCGGCAATCAACTGGGCCAGATCCATTTTTAAATCAATCTTTCTCTCTCTTGCTTTTATTAATAAAATTGCGGTTCTTAATTCAAAATCAGGGGTGGGAATATCCACAATTAATCCGGCTTCAAAACGGGATCTTAATCTTTCTTCCAATTTAGCAATTTCCTCAGGCGGACGGTCTGAAGTTAGGATAACCTGTCCGCCCTCCCGCTGAATGGCATTAAAAGTATGAAAAAACTCTTCCTGGACAGTGACCTTGCCGGCAATAAACTGAATGTCATCTAAAAGCAGTACTTTTATTGACCTGAATTTTTTTCTGAACTGATCAGTGGTTTTACTTTTAATGGCTTCAATTATTTCGTTGGTGAACTCTTCACCTGGACAGAAGTGAACCTTTGAATTGGGATTTTTTTTAAGAATTTCATTACCAACTGCCTGCATTAAATGAGTCTTGCCTACTCCGACCCCGCCCCAGATAAAAAGAGGATTGTAAGCACTGCCTGGATTTTTGGCGACAGCGGTTGCCGCGGCAAAAGGAAGCTGGTTTGAAGAGGAAACCGCAAAATTTTCAAAAGTGTAAACGGAAAGTAACTTATGGCTGTTGGTTGCTGTTTGATTTGACATATCGGAAGTCTGGTTAAAAAGCGGGCCGACATCAGTTTTGGGAGGTAAAATAGGTTTAACCGCAAAAGTCAGACTGTTGTTGTTTTTTGTCTGGCGGTCTAAAACATCTTTAATTAAACTGTAATATCGGGTTTCAATTAAATCTAAAATATAGCTTGAAGGGCAGCCGATATTAGCAATATTGTTATTTAAAGAGACAAGTTGTGTATTTTGAAAAAGAGTTTGAAAAATTGCCTTGGAAACAGAAATTTTAATCTCTTCTAAAACGCTTTTCCAAATGCTTTCGTTGGTCATAAAAGTAACAATCAGGCAGGAGCTAATTTAGTAAATTACGGAGCAAGTTAGTAAAATCATAATATGGTAGTTATTCACATAAAGTCAATATGCATTTTAAAAGAAATTAAAGTATAATGGAATTAATAATTAAAAGGAGGTTAACAAATGCCAAAACGAACATATCAACCTAAAAAAACAAAAAGGATCAGAAAACATGGTTTTAGAGAAAGGATGAAAACCCACGACGGAAGAAAAGTAATTAAAAGAAGAATGGCTAAAGGAAGAAAGAAACTTACCATTTAATTATTGGCATGCTTCCTAAAAAAAACCGTCTTAACCGTACAGAGATAGAAGGCCTTAAATCTCAAAAAAGAAATATTCTTCAAGGTAGATTTTTTGGTCTTGTCTTTCAAAAAAACCCCAGGGAGAAAAAATTTGCCTTAATTATCTCAAAAAAAACAGTTGCCAAAGCAACAGGGAGAAATAAAATTAAAAGACTGTTGTATAAATCAATTGAAAACAATTTGTTTAATATTGAGGGAAAGTTTCTTTTTTTAGCCAAGAAAAATTGTGTGACCGGAAAATCGGAAGATTTTGAAAAAGAAATGATATTTTTTAAAAATATCATCAAAGGATATTAAAATGATAAAAAAAATTATTTTAAAACTGATTCGTCTCTACCAGAAATACTTATCATTTGATAATGGTGTTTTAAAAAGGCTGTTTTTAACCGACAAAGCCTGTCGTTTTTCTCCGACATGCTCGGATTATACTTATCAAGTAATTGAGAGATATGGTATAATTTCCGGAGGCTTAAAAGGATTAAAAAGAATTTTAAAATGCAACCCCTTAAACAAAGGCGGTTTTGATCCTGTTAAATAAGAAATGGCACAATTTTTACGCATTATTTTATACCAGCCGATTTTAAACGCGCTTATTTTGCTGTATAAGCTTTTTTTTTCTAATTTGGGGGTGGCAATAGTTGCCTTAACCGGATTAATCCGTTTGGCTTTAATCCCTTTAACAAACCCCCAATTAAAATCCGCCCAAATAATGCAGGAACTTAACCCTGAGCTTCAAAAAATAAAAGAGAAATTCAAAGATGACAAACAGAAATTAATGCAGGCTCAAATGGAATTGTACAAAAAACACGGGATTAATCCGGCTGCCGGCTGTTTACCCCAGATACTGCAATTTGCTATTTTGATTTCTTTGTTTCAGGTTTTTAACCAAGTAATTAAACCAGGAGACGGGGTAATTGAAAAAATAAATCAGAGCCTTTATCCTTTTGTAAAATTAGCAGAGAACACCACTTTTAATATGCAGTTTTTATACCTTAATTTATCACAACCTGACTTGATTAAAATTCCCGGTTTTTTTAACCTGCCGGGTGTTTTTGTTATTCTTGCCACCGTGTTTCAGTTTTTATCATCAAGATTAATGATGCCGGTGGTTAAAAAAGAAGAAAAAGAGGCTAAAGCAACAGAGAGCAAAAGCGATGATATGGCAGTCTCAATGCAAAAACAAATGCTTTATTTGTTTCCGGCTATGACTTTAATATTTGGATATACCATGCCGTCAGGGGTTATTCTTTACTGGTTTGTCTTTTCTTTGTTTTCCTTTATCCAGCAACTGCTTATCAGTCAAAAAAGGAAAGGAGCTAAAGTATATGACCAAGGAAGAGTTAAATAAAATAGAAAAAGAGACCAAAGAACTGCTTTCCAGTTTGGAAATTCCTGCCAAAGCCCAGATAAGCTTTAATGAAAAAAATAATTGTGTTGATGTTCAAATTGATTCAGACGAAGCAGCTCTTTTAATCGGCTTTCATGGAGAAACCATTCAGGCAATACAGGTGATTTTATCTTTTTTAGTTCACAAGAGCTTGGGAAATTGGCTTAAAGTCATGGTTAATGTTGGCGATTACCGGCAAAAAAGAGAAGAACAATTAACAAAATTGGCAATGAACTTGGCGATGAAAGTAAAGTTTTCTGGCGAGGCGCAGATTGTTCCCAGTTTATCACCCGCTGAAAGAAGAATTGTCCACCTGGCTTTAACCGATCACCCGGATGTTTGTTCAGAATCAGAAGGGGAAGGCCGAGACAGACAATTGGTTATCAAACCTAAAATACTTCCTTAATGCTGCTGGCAATAATCTTTAGGGTTTTATTTTTTTTTCTATTTGTCTTATTGCCAACCCAGCTCGGCAGACATTTTTGGTTAAGAGATTCTTATGTTTTTGGTTTGAAAATTGATTATTTATCCCCTACTTTATATTTGCAGGATCTTTTAATTTTCTTTTTAATATTTATTAGTCTTAAAAAGAAATATTTCAGGTTTGATAAAAAATTTGGTTTGCTTACTACAAGCTACTTGCTACTGGCTGCTTTAAATATTGTCTTTTCTCTTACCCCGCTGCTTTCGTTTTTTTCCTGGTTAAGAATAACAGAATTCATTTTACTGGGGATAATAATCAGCCGGAGATTTAAAAAAGCATACCGCCATCTTCTTCAAATTCTTCCTTTTATTGTGGTTTTTGAATTCTGCCTTGGTCTTTTTCAACTTGTTAAACAAGCATCACTTGGCGGATTTTTCTGGTTTTTGGGCGAGCGGACTTTTAATCTCCTTACCCCCGGGATTGCCAGAGGGCAATGGCTGGGAAGAGTTTTTTTGCGGCCCTATGGCACCTTTTCCCACCCAAACAGCTTGGCGGGCTTTATCCTTGTTTCTTTAATTTTAATTTTAGGAAAAAAGAAACTTCTTTTGTTTGACAAAATGGCGTGTTTGGCCGGTTCTTTGCTTATTGTTTTGTGTTTTTCCAGAACCGTTTGGTTAACGGTTCTTGTTTTCGGACTTTGTTTTATCTTAAACCGGCTTTTGATCGGTTTAAGAAAGAAAACATCTTCTTTAAATTTTTTCTATGTCTTTTTGCTGTTGCTGGTGATTATTGTTTCCTTTCTTTTTTTACGGACTAAAATTGAGGATTCTTCAATTAGCAACAGGCTTCAATTGGCTCAGACGTCTTTGTTGATGATAAAACAAAATCCCCTCTTTGGGGTGGGTTTGAACAATTTTATTATTAGTCTTTCACAAAAAAATACCGCTTGGCAATGGTATTATTGGCTTCAGCCGGTGCACAACGTCTTTCTCTTAATAGCCTCTGAGACAGGGCTGATAGGTTTAATTATTTTAATAGCCTTTTTAATCTTTACAATCCGTAGGGTTTTTCAATTTCATCCGCCAAATCGGCGGATCAAATTTCAAATTGTAATTGCCTTACTGGCAATTATGTTTACAGGATTATTTGATCATTATTGGCTGACATTAATACAAAATCAGCTTCTTTTAGTGGTTATTTTCGGTCTTTTTTGGGGTGAAAACAATGAAGTTAAAAGTGATAAAATTGCCTAATGAGTCATTCAAGGATCATTATCAACACTGTTTCTCAAGCAGCCGGGAGAATTCTGGTTGTTTTAACTTCTTTATTGTTAACCGCAATTTTAACCCGATCTTTCGGCGCTTCCGGATATGGTAATTATGTTTTTTTATCCTCAGTGGTCTTGGTTTTTGTCGGTTTATCGGATCTAGGCACCACAACCATAGGCGTAAAAACCTCAATTCAAGATAAAGAAAGAGCAAAAACTGTTTTTAATAATGTATTAGGGTTGCGGTTGATACTTTCAATTATTCTTTTTTTGATCTTTAACCTGCTTGTTTTTGTTCTCCCGCAGTTTGAGGGTATTCGTCAGCCGGCATTTATCGCCTCGTTGGTAGTTCCCTTTTTAATTTTAAAAACAACCAGCCAGGCGGTTTTGCAAACCTCTTTACGTTTGGATCTTTCTTCTCTTTCTGAAGTATTTAGTTCGCTTCTTTTATTGATCCCGGTTGTCTTATTTTTTCTCTTAAAAAAAGCCTTTCCGCTTTCGTCATTAATGTTGTTTTGGGTTATTTCCTCTTTTTTTTCAGGAGTAATTGCTTTTTTCCTCTCAAAAAGATATTTAAAGTTAAAAATTGCCTTGCATAAAACGGAGATTAAGAAAATATTAATGGAGTCTCTTCCGTTGGGTGCATATTTTTTAATTTATGCCGCTTATGATCGCGGGATTGATTCTTTTGTCTTAAAAACATTTAGACCCAGTAATGAAGTTGGTTACTATGGGCTGGCATACAAAGTTCATGGCAATCTGGTTTTGGGGGCGGCTTTTTTAATGAACAGCCTGTTTCCGGTAATCGCCTCTTTAAAAAAAGACTCCCCGGCGCTAAAACAAATTTATGAAAAAATTATCACCTTTCTTTTAATTTGCGGTTTTTTTATCCTAATCACGGGTTTATTCTTATCCCCCTTTATAATTAATGTCTTGGCCGGTCAAACTTTTAATGCTTCAATTACAATCTTAAGAGTGCTTTTGGTTGCAACCTTGATTTCTTATCTTAACCATTTAACCGGTTATTTGATGGTTTGTTTAAGCGAACAGAAGAAACTACTTGCCTTTTCAGTTGTTGTTTTCTTTGTTAATTTAATTTTAAATCTCCTATTTATCCCCCGGTTTTCATTTATGGCCGCCGCCTGGGTGACTGTTTTATCCGAGCTGATAATCTTCATCTTAACTTCAATACACCTTTCCCGAAAATATCTGCTATCATATTCCCTGTCGGCCTTTGTAAGAAATTTTAAAATTCTTTTAAGAGAAAAAGAAAAGTTTTTTGACTAAAAAAATGAACAACTTGGTTATTTATACTGATGGTGGGTCAAGAGGAAACCCCGGACCAGCGGCAATCGGCATTTACATTGTTGATGAAAACGGTCTGGAGGTCTTAAAGATGGGTAAGCAAATAGGAAATTCAACTAATAATATTGCCGAATACAGCGCTGTTGTTGAAGCTTTAAAATGGATTAAGGTAAACAGACCAAACAACATCCAGTCTTTAAAATTTTTTTTAGACTCAAGCCTGGTGGTAAATCAATTAAACGGAATTTTTAAAATAAAAAACAGCAAATTAAGAAATTTAATTTTAAAAATTAAAATACTTGAGCAGGAAATTAATAAAAAAATTTCTTATCACCATATTCCGCGGGGAAAAAATAAAGTCGCGGATTTTTTAGTCAACAATTCTTTTTAGTTCATCCGAAAGCCTTTATTCAATTTCTATAAGCTATTTCACGTCTTGGATATTGTCATTATTTTCAAAAATGGTTAAAATATTTTTAATGCCCAAAACTGATTTTAATCTAAAAACAGAATATGATTTTTTTTCTAAAGCGATCATTATTGATGAAATAGGGGAACTGCCTGCGTTATTGGTTGATGCTCTTTTAAACCATGGTTGTTTGGTAAAATATTTTGGGAAGGAAAAAAAACAAAATTTTTCTTACTTAGACGGCAAAAAAAACTTTCAATATTTAGCCTCAAAACAAGAAATAGATTTGACCGAAAGACTTGATTACTTATTTTATTTTCCAAGCAATAGTCAACCAAGTTTTGAAGAAGCTGAATCTTTAATTAAATTGCCGTTTATTAAAAGCCTAATTTGTGCTTCAGAAAACCTTACTCAACTTGATAAGATTAGACCGTTAATAAAAGATATTAATTTAAACGTAAAAATTGCCTATTTTAATTTGGTTTTTGGTCCAAGACTTAAAGAAAACCCTTGCGGGAAATGGTTTGCTTCCGCCTTTAAGGAAAAAAAAATTATTTTAAACGGCCAGCCTGACGAAAAGATAAATATTTTACCGGTAAAAGATTTAATTAGAGAATTAATCAGGCTGATTTTTTCTTTTGAAACCCAATTCAAAGAATATTATCTGCTTCCAAAAGAGGAAATTAATTACTTTATCCTTTCAAATTTGATCAAAAATTTACTTTCCGACGTGAACATTGAATTTTTAGCAGACAAAAAAGAAAGTTTTAGAGAACCGGTAAATGCGGAAAAGATAAAGATAAATTTTAATTTAGAAGAAAAATTACAAGAGGAGGTTGACTGGTTTGAAAGAAATTCAAATATTACCGAAAAAACAGTTAAAGCCGAAATCGAAAAAGTGGCTGTCCAAGAAAACGTTTACATTCCAGAAGAAATAAGTAAACAGCCGGTTTTAGAAAATGAACCCAAAAACGAAGAGAGAGAAGAGTCTTTTGCTGTTTCCCAGAAAACCGAAGACAACAAGTTAAGTTTCTTGTTTACTGAAAAACAAAAAATATTATCCAAAAGCCAAAAGCCATCCTTTTTTAAAAAAATGGTTTTTGGCACCTTTTTGTTTTTTTTACTAATATTTGTTTTCTTTGTCTTTCCCCTCGGACTTTCATTTGGAAGCGGTTCTTTGGGTATTAAGAAAGTAACAAAGATCAAAGAAGATGTGGCCGACGGTGATTTTTCCTCAGCGATCATTAAAGCCGACCAGGCCAATAAATTATTTTCAATATCCAAAAAAACAATGACGATTACCGGCCCTTTTTATGGGCTGATTGGTTTTGGAAAACAAATAGAACAGATTTATGAGGTTTTTCCTTTTGCTGAAAATTTATTTAATTCACTTAAATCAAGTTTAAAAGCAGCCCAAAGAGCTGTTGAATTGGAGAAAAAGTTTTTTAACGAAGAAGAGAACCAGTGGCAGGAAAATTTAAGCCTGCTTAAAACAGACCTGGCGTCGGCTTATGAGCAGGCCTCTTTATCACAGGCGTCTTTAGAAAAAATTGAACCCTTGTTTAAATTCTTTGGTCGGTCTTTAAATCAAGAAAAGGTAAAAACACTCTTAACAGAAGGAAGAGAGGTTGTTTTAAAAGGCCAAAATTTAACCGCCGTTCTTTCGCGGATATTGGGCGTTGGCAGTATAAAAACATATTTGGTTTTAATTCAAAATAATACCGAATTAAGACCAACCGGCGGGTTTATTGGGTCATATGGTATCGTCCGGCTGGAAAACGGCAAATTGATAAATTTTGAGGTTTTTAACAGCTATCAAGCAGACAGCCAGCTTAAAGGACAGGTTGATCCTCCTGAGACTTTAACAAAATATTTGAGTGAAACTACTTGGTATTTAAGGGATTCGAATTGGGATCCTGATTTTGTTTTATCAGCACAAAGGGCGCAATGGTTTTTAGACAAAGAGATGCAGATTACCGCTGATGGAACGATCGCTTTGAACCTGGAAGTAATAAAAAAATTATTAAAGGCGGTCGGTGAGGTTGAAGTTGTTGATTATAATGACAAAATTAATGCGGATAATCTTTACCAGAAGACTGAACAGTATTCAGATATCGGCAGCTTTCCCGGTTCTAGCCAAAGGTTGGATTTTTTGGGAAGTTTAGTAAAAGAAATCTTTGAAAAGACAAAAACCGCTGATTCAAAACAATTAGTTGATATTACCGGGGCGATCTTTTCTTCTCTGGACCAAAAGGAAATGATGCTGTATTTTAATGACCCCGGAGTAGAATCTGTTATTTCCAAATTAGAATGGGAGGGGAGCATTAGAAGCTACCAACAATTTGCCAGCCAGGACGCGATTTTTACCGATTATTTATCAATTATTGAATCAAATGTTGGGGTAAATAAAGCTAATTTTTATGTTCAAAGAAAAATCGACCACCAAATTAGCATTAATGACACCGGCAAGGTTCAAGAGAAACTTACTATTACTTATGATAATTTAAGTCCCTCGGAAAATTGGCCATCCGGCCGCTATAAAAATTATTTACGCGTTTATCTTGAAAAGGACTCAAAACTAACTTCGGTTTTCATTAATGATCCTAAAAATTCCGGCCTTTGGCTGCCTTTAGAGTCAGAGAATATGGATTTTGCCGAGGAGCACAATAAGGCGGTTTACGGGTTTCTTTTAGAAGTTCCCATAAAGTCCCAAAGAAAGATTGAAATAAACTATGAGTTGGCCAATTCGTTGGTTTTGTCCTCAAAATTAACTTCATACTTGTTAATGGTCCAAAAACAGTCAGGGGCATTGTCTTCAATTTATGATTTGAGGGTTTCTTACCCGGCAAGCTTTATTCCTCTTCGGGTAATTCCTTCTGCCATTGTCGGCAATCAACAGCTATTAATCTCTTCTAAGCTTGGGACCGATATTGTCTATCAGATAGACTGGGCTCGTTGAATTGCTTTTAAGCAATATTTTTGATAAAATAACTCTCATGCAAGAAATAAAACTTAAAGCACAAAAACGAGATTTGGTTGGCAGAAAAGTTAAACAGCTAAGAACCAAAGGGATAATCCCGGCTAATGTTTATGGTAAAAAGATAAAATCGCAGGCAATCTCTTTGAATAAAGATGATTTTGGCAAAGTTTACAACGAAGCAGGGGAGACGGGAATTGTAAAATTGTTAATTGAGTCAGAAAAAGAAGAAAGACCGATTTTGATTCAAAATCTTCAAAAAGACCCGGTGACAGAAAAACCACTTCATGTTGATTTAAGACAGATTATTTTAACCGAAAAAATTACTGCCAATATTCCCGTTGAACTCACTGGTTTGGCTCCGGTAGCACAGCAAAAACTGGGAATTTTGATTCAAACCACTTCGGAAATTGAAGTTGAAGCGCTGCCTTTGGATTTACCGGAAAAATTTATTGTTGATGTCTCCAAACTGGAAAACGTCGGGGACCAAATTAGTGTTAAAGAAATTGAAGTAGACCGGAAAAAGATTGAGTTGAAAGTTGCTGACGATCTGGTGGTTGTAAAAATTGAGCCTTTAGCCGAAGAAGAAGTTGCTCCTGCTCCAGTTGTTCCGGCTGAGGGTGAAGCGGCTGTCGAAGAAGCTGCTCCGGTGGCAGAAGAAGAGGAGAAACCAGCTGCTGAGGAAACTCCAAAAGAGGACAAGACCGAAGAAAAAGAAGAAAAGAAGTAAGTATTTTAATCTCTTTCTCCCAGAAGCTCTTCGAGTAAAATAGTCGTATTATTAGCCGGGTCCAGTTTTTTAGCCCTGATAATCGCTTCTTTTGTCTTTTCAATATTGCCAATTTTGTAGTAGGCAAAAGCAAGCTGAAACCACCCGTCACGGTAATCCGGTTTTTCTAAAAGAATCTGTTCCCAGTCAAAAACTGCTTTTTGGTTATTTGTAATTTCGGTTCTGAGTCCGAGAATTTTTTGCTTTGTTTTAATTTCCTCTTTCTGAACAAAAAAGAAGGAGACAATAAAAAAAAGAACAGTTAAAATAGTTATTTTTGGAGTTTTGGCCATTGACTTATTATGAGGGGTTCTTTTTGATTTGGCAACATTGACCAGATTTTTTCAGTAATGAAAGGCATAAAGGGGTGGAGAAGCCGAAGGCTAGTATTAAGTATTAAGTATAAAGTATTAAGGGCGTCTTGTTTTTGCTGTAGACTGTAGTCGGTAGACGGTAAGCCGATTCTCGGTTTGGCTTTTTCGATATAAATATCACAAAACTTGTGCCAGAAAAATTCGTAAATTGTTTCTGCCGCCTGACCAAAATGATAAGATTCAATTTGTTTGGTGACGGTCTTAATTGTTTTATCCAATTCTTCTAAGATCCATTTGTCGTCGCTGTTTTTAATGTTTTTAAAATCAAATTCCTCTTCAGTTTTGATCTTTGATATTTGATCTTTGATTTCAAGATTTGATAACACAAATCTTGCCGCGTTCCATATCTTATTGGCAAAATTGCGCATTGCAATAATTTTTTCTTCGGAAACAACAAAATCGGAAGCCGGCGCGATACCAAAAATAAGTGACATTCGAAGGGCATCGGTGCCGTATTTTTCCGTCATTAAAAGGGGATCAATAACATTTCCTTTGCTTTTACTCATTTTCTGGCCGTTTTTATCAACTACTCTGGCGTGTAAATGAACTGTTTTAAAAGGAACGTCACCGGCCAAATATATTCCAAACATTATCATTCTGGCCACCCAGAAGAAAAGAATGTCCCACATCGTATCCATAACTGAAGTAGGATAAAAATATTTAAAATCAGAAGAACTTTGGTCCGGATTGTTAACATTAAACCCTAAAGCGTTAAGCGGCCATTGACCGGACAAAAACCAGGTATCAAAAGTATCGGTTTCCTGTAAAAGGTGATTTCCTTGACAGTCTGGGCATTTATCTCTCTCTTCAAGTATAAATTTTGAATCAACCGGCGCCGTTAAAGATTGAAGTCCGTTTTTAATTTCTTCAAATCCATATTTATCTTTAATTTCTGAATAAACGCCGGAAACAAATGTTTTGTTTTTGTCTAAAAAGTTAACCAAAATTTTTTGGTGGCAGTCCAAACAATACCAAGCGGGGATTGGTGGCCCCCAAGCAATCTGCCGGCTGATATTCCAGTCCTTAATGTTTTTCATCCAGTCTAAATATTGTTTTTTGAAACGAAGGGGGAAAAATTTAACTTTGCCTTCTTCTGCGGCTTCGATTGCCGGTTTGGCTAAGGGAGCAATTTTAACAAACCACTGCGGGGTAACCATAGGCTCAATACTATTTTTACAGCGGTAGCAGGTTCCAACACGGTGAAGATAATTTTCATCAATTTTTACAATGTCTCCGCGGGCTTGTAATTCTTCAACTACTTTTTTTCTTGCCTCAGTAACCTTAAGACCGGCAAATCTTCCCGAAAGATCAGTCATTCGGCCATCCAGTCCAATAACTTTAATAAGCGGAAGATTGTGTCTTTGGGCGATTTCAAAATCATTGGGATCATGAGCAGGGGTTACTTTAACCGCGCCGGTTCCGAATTCCGGATCAACAACTTCGTCTGCCACCACTTTAATGGTTCTGGGGCCGATTAGAGATTCATAAACAAAATCTTTGCCAACCAAATCTTTATATCTTTTATCATCAGGATGAACCGCTACCGCGGTATCGCCAAATTTCGTTTCCGGCCGAACGGTTGCCAAAACAAAAGGACCATATTTCATATAGAAAAGAGGATCTGTTCTTTCTTCGTAATCAACCTCCAGTTCAGAGAAAGCGGTTCCGCAGTGGGTGCAGTAATTAACCATTTTTTCCCCACGGTAAATTAGGCCGTCAGTATAAAGCTTACGAAAAGCAGCCAAAACATTTTCTACAATTTTGGGTTCTAAGCTGTAATGGTACCTGGTCCAATCCAGAGAAAAGCCTAATTTTTTCATTTGAGCGATATTTATCTCCCGGTTTTCTTCCACAAAATCCCAGATCATTTTATAGAGAGTTTTCCGGTCAAAACCAAAACGGCTTTTATCTTCTTTTTTGAGTTTCTTTTCAAAAACAAATTGGGTTTCTATTCCGGCATGGTCGGATCCGGGAAGCCATAATGTCGGTTCACCCAGCATGCGGTGATATCTGATCATTAAATCCTGAATAGTAAAGAGCGCGTGGCCCATATGCATCGGATTATTGGCATTGGGAAGAGGGAGGATAATGGAAAATGGCTTTTTGCCCGTCTCGCCTCGCTTCGCGAGTCGAAGCCGAGGCGGAGTCTTATCTATTTTTGGCGTAAAATACCCACCTTTTTCCCAAAGAGAATAAATTTCAGACTCAGTTGTTTTTGGGTCATAAGTTTTATCCATTAGATGTATTTTATCATTTGTGCTAAAATTTAACAGTCATGAAGATTGTTTCCTGGAATGTTAATGGATTAAGAGCCGTTTTCAATAAGGGTTTTTCTAAATGGCTTAAAGAG
>Ga0210057_1003826_pt1 | contig 20445 bp, 26 predicted proteins | sample CryGeyCG2114_010_2_FD_183968 | JGI IMG/M metagenome (GOLD analysis project Ga0210057, IMG submission 183968) | Groundwater microbial communities from aquifer - Crystal Geyser CG10_big_fil_rev_8/21/14_0.10 (SPAdes) (version 2) | ecosystem: Environmental > Aquatic > Deep subsurface > Groundwater ...
GTAGAGCAGGGAATGACTATCCATAACAGGAGGAAAGTCCGCCCACTACGGTAATCACTTGTGTTATGCAAGGTTCAGAAATGGACGGCAACCACTCAGAAAAGAGACCCCCTATATCCGGAATGATAGGCAGAACGTTCGGGTGACCGAATAAACTAACTCCTTGACTATGTTTATAGGAATGGATGAAACTGTGAGTCCTGATTTGTGCAACTCCATTTGGAGGCTTAGTAGAATGTCATAATCGGCCCATCCGACTGAAAAGTTTGGGGCTGACAGAAGGCGGCTTACACCTGCTCTACCATTTTTTTCTATAAAAAAGCTACTGTTTTCCGACTGCAGTGAACAGAATTCTGATTAATCTCGTGTATTAGTTTTTTGATTTACAGTAAGAAACAGTGCCACCACATCCAAATCCGCAAGTATATTCCTCACGAGCAATATAGCAATAATTAGAATGTTGTAAACAACCAGAACTATCACAGGAACCACAAGAATCAGGACCACATTTAGCGGGGTTCACATTATTTCTTGCTTCAATAACCCAATCAGGTTCATAAACACGATCAGAAGGAGGAATAAAGGTTTTAACAAATAAAAGCACAACTGCAAATACCACAAGAATGCTGGAAAGCATAATAATCATTTTAGTTAAATTGAACTCAGTCATAGAAATTTTGTGTTAAAATTTAATATATAAATTTTTTCAAAGTTTAGAAAACTTTTTATACTATAACTGGGGAGTTAGGGTTGTGAATAAAAGAGGACAAGGCGCATTAGAGTTTCTAACCACATATGGTTGGGCGTTTCTCATTGTGCTTGTTATGATTGGAGCTTTGTCCAGTTTTGGAGTGTTTGGAAATGCAGGTGTAGATAAATGCATTTCCGGCCAGGGATTTACTTGTGATGGATCTATGATTACAGATCAAACACAGAAATTTAAGTTTAAGAACACTTTAGGAGAAGATGTTTTTATTACAAATGCTACTGCAACAATTAGGTCTACTGGTGAGCAGGTTAATTGTAGTGTTTCTGGAGGAAGCGTGTTCGAGGGAGATAGTTTTGAGGTGGTTTGTGGAGGAGAATTAAGCTCCGGTAAACGTGAAAATGTAGATGTTCAATTTAATTATTACTCTGCAGAAAGCACTGTAGCATATGCTAAACCTTCTTACGTAGAAGTAAGTGGTAAAGTAGAAAACTATCAAAATGTTGTGGATTCAGGTCAGCAAACAAGTCAAACCTCGCAAGAATGTGCAACATTAAGTGTTCCAAACACAAGATACGAATTAAGTTCGGATCTTCACACTACTGGAAATTGTTTTACTATAACTGCGGATGATGTAACTTTAGATTGTGCAGGACATACAATAACTGGAAGTATAACTTTAGATTATTTTTATAATAGACTAAGTGATGCAATCACTATTCAAGGTGCGGATAGAGCAACTATTACTAACTGCATGTTACAGAACTTTTCTCAAGGAGTATATGTTATAGATTCATTAGATTCAATAATTACAAATAATCAGATAAAGGATTCTTTTCATGGAGTTCACACGTTGAACGGTGAAAGAATAATTGTTAAGGAAAATGTGTTCTATAATGTAACCAAATATAATATTATATTTGAACTAGGTCAAGAGCACAAAGCATATTCAAATAGTTTTGATGCGCCTGTTCTTCAAGGAAATTCTAGAGGTGTGGCCTTGACATCTACTAATACTGAAGTTTATAATAATGACATAAATAAAATGGGTTATGCGCTCTGGACATGTTGCGGCCTTGCCCAAAATGATTATTTTCATGATAATAATATAGTTTCTACAACATTTGGAATACTTGCCGCTGGAGGAATCAATAACAGATTTGAAAATAACAACATACAAGATGCAAAGTATGGATTATATGTGTGGGACATGGATGATAGCAATTTTACCAATAATAATCTGCAAATAAAGTCAGGCACAACATATGGAATATATTTCAGACCAGATGCTAATCAAAATGATAATAGATTTACAAATACTGTAATTACAGGAACACCAAAATACGGGGTTTACATAAATCAGAATCCTAATATGGGTGTTTTCTCTAAAAACAATTTATTCCTAGGAACATCAGTAACTGGTGCAACAACATACAAAGAATACATAAAACAATATGACGTTTCTCAGAGTGCATGGTACACAATAAGTTCGAACGAATTCGTGAACGACGTTGTGTATAATAATACCTTTCAATAAATAAAGTAGTAAATAAGATTGTTTGCGCATCTAATAATTTCAAAACATATATAAAAAGAACAATCTTTCTTTAACAAATGGCAAAAGACAATAGAATAAATTTACCATCTTCTGGAGCAGGAATAACAAGGTATTTCGATAGCGAAAAATCAAAAATAATGATTCCTCCGCAGATAGCAATATTTGCAATTTTAGCGATGGTAGTAGTAATTCTGCTTTTAACAGGTGTTTAAACAAAAGTACTAGAGGTGTAAACTTTGTTCCCAGGTATTAATCCAAAACAGATGAAACAAGCAATGAAACAGCTTGGAATAAAACAAGAAGATTTAGATGTAAAAGAAGTTATAATAAAACTTCAAGATCGAGAACTAGTTTTTTCTGAACCATCCGTACAAAAAGTAAACATGCAAGGACAGGTAACTTTTCAACTGGCGGGAGAATTTGAAGAAAGAAGTCTAGGTTCTACTCCTGAAATAACAACAGAAGATATAGAGACGGTTGTCGCTCAAGTTGGTTGTACTAAGGAAGAAGCAGAAGAAGCACTAGATTCTACTGATGGAAATCTTGCAGAAGCAATACTTTTGTTAAAAAAAGATTGAATAATTTTGTATTATGCAAATTATTTTAGTTGTGAATTTTTATAGGTAGATTTATATATTTCTTTTCCATATCTATTTTGGATGGAACAGTATCAAGAACTAAGAGAAAAAGCACGAAGGAACGTTCAAGTTGCGGATCACATGTTAACAATGAGTTATCCGATGCTTAAAGATCCGAAAATTCTTGTTTCGGTCGCAACAAATTTATTGCAAGCTTCTGAAAATGCAATCACCGCAATATTAGAATACGAAAGACTTTTCAAAAGAATTCCCGCTTATCATGATACATTTCAAGGAAAAATAGATGTGTTTAGAGACAAAGTCATGAAGTCGTACGGTTTTGATTCAAAAGGACTAAGACTTGCGACAGATTTGAAAGAAATAATTGGGGCACACAAAGAAAGTCCGGTAGAATTCGCGAGAAAAGATAAATTTGTAATCGCAAGTGATAATTATGAAATTAGAACATTATCTGTTTCTGATTTAAAAAAATACATTGAAGAAACTAAAACATTTATCGATCAAATATATAGGGTGACTCAAAAAAATGATGGAATCTTTAGATGATGCAAAAGAAGAGCTTAAGCGAGTAGATCATTTAATTTATGTGAGCTTAAAGTATACCAGAACAATTGATGTATTTTTAAACGCGATAAACAGAATGATTGATGCATATGATGCAATGTTCACAGCGTTGCTAAAACAAGCTGTGGAAAATAAAAAATTAGAAGAAGTTCCAAAATCTCCGATAGAAAGAGGCAATCAATTAAAAGAATTATATGCTGAGGATCAACAAGTAATAGACAACGTGGAACTATTTTTTTTACTACGAAAATTACATAGGGCATCAGGTCAAACCAGGGAACAAGAATACAGAAGACACGTAACTATGCGAACTATAATTGACGGAAAAGAAGAAATAGTCAACATAGATATAATGACGAGTTATTACCACTTCCAAATGGAATTCTTCAAAAAAGTAAAGAAAATAATCCTCGGAGAAGAATAATTTTAAATACTAATAAACAAAAAATTAGTTTAATTAAATAATTAGTGAGTGATTTAGCATAAAATGACCAAATTTATAACGATTTTAAGCGGAAAAGGCGGTGTTGGAAAAACAACTACTGCAATAAATCTAGGATTAGCGTTACATCAACTAGGCGTAGATGTTGTGGTTATGGATGGAAATTTAAGCTCGCCTAATTTGTCTGTTCATTTGGGAACATCTCGGTTTCCAATAACAATACACGATGTTATGTGTAGAAATGAACCAGTACAAAAAGCAATTTATATTCATCCAGAAACAGGATTAAAAATAATTCCTGCAGATCTAGCAATATCAAGTATGAAATTAATAGACTTCGACTTATTAAAGAGAAACGTACAAGATTTACATTTAATGTCTGATTACGTTATAGTTGATGGATCTCCTGGTTTGGGAAGAGAGACAGAAAAACTAATGAACTTGTCTGACGAAGTAATTGTTGTAACAAATCCAGATAGAGCTTCAATAATGGACGCAAAAAGATTAATAGAATTCACGAAATATTTTAACAAAACAATAGCAGGATTACTCGTTTCTAAGTTTGAAAAGAAAGACCACAAATTATCTATTGAAGAGATAGAAAAATACCTTAATATGCCGGTTACTACTATAATTCCACAAGATGAAAGATTTGAAAAATCAGTACATGAAAAGAAACCATATTTACACATGTATCCAAATAGACAAGCCGCGAAGAATTATTTAGATATGGCTAGAAAAATAGCAAATAAATAATAATAATTGTATCATAAGGATTACTCAGGAGAACTAAACAGTGGATATAGGAAATTATGTTGACAAATACTTTATACTTGTTCCAGAAGAAAAAATTCTTAGCGAATTGCCAAAATTAAACCATAACTCTGCTAATCAAAGTTATGACGTTCTTCTGAATTTAGCTAAAGTTGAACAAATAACTACAAGTAGTCTTATACAAATTATGAAATATAAAGAGCAAGGAAAAGTGTTTGTTTTTAATGTTAATGCAGCAATTCATGCCAAACTAGAACTAACAAGAATGTATCGTTTATTAGATTATGTACAATAGTTATTAAAAAGACGATTAGCTTTGTTAGATAAATTTTATAAGTCTGATTAATGTTTCTTAAGTATGATAATAAAAAATCCTAGACCTGGAAGTGCAGTAATAGTAGTTCATGAAGGAAAAATTCTTCTTGGAAAAAGAAATAAAGTAAATGCTAATAACAAATGGGTGCTGCCCGGGGGAGGAATAGATTGGGGAGAAACCTCAAAAGATGCAGCAAAACGAGAAGCTCTTGAAGAAACAGGTTTAGAAGTAGAACTAGAAAAACTAGTATGTATTAAAGAAATTATAGCTATACATGCAGATTATCACGCAATAGTCTTCTTTTACCTTGCAAAACCCAAAAACACAGATATAACTGTAAGCGATGATCTCTCAGAAGCTAAATTCTTCACAATAGACGAAATAAAGGCTTTAGACTGTGTTACGAGCGTGGAAGAGGTTCTAAAAGAGGCAAAACTCTGGTCTTAAACAAAAGGTTTATATAGTAATAATGCCTTTTTTTTAACATTAATAACTATGTGAAGGTGGTGTTTAAATGCTTAAAATGAAAAGAATAGGAGAAACCTACGATATGAGAGTATTCACAGACACAGGAGAGTACTTCGGTGATGTTGAAGAAGTTATAGTAACAAATACAAAAATATTCGGCTGGAAAGTAAGAGCAACTAAGAATTCATTCTTAATAAAAGTCCTAGGCTCTGCAAAAGGCGTTATAGTTCCTCATCAATTGGTTAAGAACATAGGGGATATAATGATAATCAGCAAATCAGCAGTACCTAGTTACAACGCTGACGAAGAGTAATTTTTCACTTTTTTCCATTATCTTTTTAAAATCTTCTTCTTTACGGCTTCTAACACATGAAGTCAACTTCGAAAATATGGTTAATAGTAATATTTTTGCTCATTTTTGGAACAAGAATATTTCTAGCAATGCAAATACCTTCTTTAGATTATGAAGCTTACTCAGTTGTAAGACAAGTAGAAAATATAAAACACACAGGCTTACCTTTATTTGAAGATGATATCAGCTATTCTGGAAGAACACACATATTTAGTCCCGTGTATCATTATTTCTTAGCCATATTCAGTTTTATTATGCCTTTAGAATTAGTTGCAAAAATAATTCCGAATCTTTTAGCTGCACTGACTCTTGTAGTTGTATTTTTTATAGTAAAGAGTTTGACTGAAGATGAAACAATAGCACTACTAACTGCAGGAATATCGGGAATAATTCCAATTTTCTTTAATAACACAATCAATAATGCATCAGTATATTCGGCAGTAGTTCCATTGTTTTTTCTAACAATATACTATTTCATAAACACGTTAAAAGATGAAACCAATGTAATTAAATTGTTAATAACTATGATTCTTATAACTGTGATACATCCTGCTTCATTTATACTTGTGTTAAGCTTATTGTTGTATATATTGCTTGTGAAAATACAAGGATTTAGAGAAAGTAGACGTGCGACAGAATTAGTTCTTTTCTTTTTGTTCTTTGTATTTTGGGTAAACATGATAATATACAAAAATGCATTCTTATTTCACAAAGAATCAATAATATGGCAAAACATGCCTACATTGTTATTGAGTCAATCATTTGCAGAAGTAACTTTCTTGGAAAGCATATTGAGTATTGGCGCAATTCCTCTGATATTCGGTTTAATAAGCATTTATTTGACATTGTTTACAACAAAAAGAAAAACACTTACATTGCTATTGAGCGTTTGTGCAGCAATTTTCCTATTAATTTGGTTACAATATTTGGACTTATTTACAGGATTAACTTTTTTGGGAGTTGCATTGTGTATAATGTCTGCAGAAGCCTTCAAAAGACTTTACGATTCTTCCAAAATATTAAAATTAAAACATGCTTCCAAATATTTTTTAATAATAATAAGTGTGCTTGCACTAGTTGCATTTATACCAAATATAAATTACTTTTTAACAAATACTGATGTGAGGCCGTCACAAGAAGATATTCAAGCATTTGTTTGGTTGGGACAAAACATTCCAAAAAATTCAACTGTATTAGCATATCCTAATGAGGGTGGAGTAATGAGTTTTTTCTCACAAAGAAAAAATGTTATAGATGAGGATTTCTTGCTTATTCCGAATATAAATACAAGATATAAAGATACAACCGATATCTATAAGCAAAGATTCTTAACAAGCGCACTTGAAACTCTAAATTACTATGGTGTCGATTATATCATTTTGACAACTCAGATTCAAAATAGATTAAATCTTACTGACTTAATGTTTGTTGATCAAACTTGTTTCACAAAGCTTTATCCTAAAAATAATCAAACTCAAGAACCAATAATTTACAAAGTAAATTGTGTGTTGAACTCGGTATAAACATGAAAAAAACTCAAACTAAAAATAAGTATAATTTGTTACTCATTTTAGTAATATTAGTTCTGATAAGTGTTCCAATTCTAATTAAAACAACTACTTCACAGAAGACTTATCTCTCAGAAGAAACTTATTACCATGAGCGAATCATTCAACAAATAAGAGACACAGGAAAATTAACCACGGATCTTGTACAAGAACAACGAATTCCTACAAACTTATTTTATGTTCTATTTGCGTATACATATATTCCTACAAATATTCTAATAGTTATAATTCCAATAATTTTTGCAGCATTATCTCTTTTTATGCTCTTTAAAATATTAAAGGAATTGAAAATCAATGAAGAAGTTATAAGATATGGGGTGATTGTTGCGGTAATTTCACCAGCAATATTGTATGTCTTTACTGTGTTTTCTCCAAAAGATCTCATTTATTTTTTGATATTAACAACAATATTCTTAGCGCTAAAAAATAATAAACTTACTGTTCTTACTCTAATATTATTGACCTGGTCAAATGCTATAATAGGAGGAATAACTCTTTTATTACTAGTTGTGGGGGCTCTGTTAAATTATATGAAAGATAGAAAACAAATGTATAGCAACATAGTTGCATACGTTTTAACATTAATCTTATTATTTGTATTTTCTAGAGTAAATTTAATTCTAGATTTTACTCCAACGATACTAGGGTTTGGAGAACTATTCAGTGAATTCGGTTCGTTGCAAGGATACACAATAATGATTCTAGGTTTAGCAATAATCGGAATAGCTTCTTGGTGGATAAAAACTACAGAGAGAACGACAATGATCCTAACAATAAGCGCATTATTTGTTATATCCATCATATATCCGACTATTAAACTTATGACTTTGACTTTGTTTGCAATATATGCTGGATTTGCAATTGATTATTTAATAACAAGAGTATGGAGATTAGAAATTCTAAAAAATATAACTTTATTGCTCATAATATGTAGTTTAATATTTTCAATGGTTGTATTTAATACTACAATTCTAAAAACTGTTAGTTATGATAAAGTTATTGGTGCAGCACAATTAACTGCGACAGATAAGGGAGACATTATTTTAAGTTCGGAAAAAAACGGATTCATTATACAAAATCTTGCGGGCAGAAAAACATATCTTGATGGGGTATCATATAAATATAATGAATACTCAAACAAAAGCACTTTATCTGAGCAGATTTATTATTCAAAAAATCTAGAGACTCTTGAAAAAGATTTACAAAACAACTCAATAAGATATATATTTATTGATTCAGAAATGAAACAAAATATTTGGAATAATAAAGAAGAAGGATTAATGTTCTTTCTCATTAATGCAAAAGAGTTCGTAAAAGTGTATGAAAATAATGAAATAGAGATATATAGATATTTAGGCGAGATTCATAATGAAAATTAACGTGAATATAGCGTTAGAGTATAAATAAAATGTTGGGACCGATAGAAATAATACAAAGTGTAATATATTTTGTTTCATTGTATTATGTAGTTTTCTGGTTACTGGTTTTATTTGATGCCCCTGAAAAAGATGAAAAAAGAAAAAACAAAGAATGGCCTGAAATAAGTATCTTGGTTCCGGCTTATAATGAGGAAAGAAATATAGTTGCCACATTGAAAGCAACGCATGATTTGGATTATCCAAGAGATAAAGTAAAATTATTTTTTATAGACGATGGTTCTAGTGACAAAACTCTTGAAAAAGGAACAAAATATCTGAATACATTAATAGAAAAAAAAGAATATTCTGATATAAGAATAATAACTCAAAAAAATGGCGGAAAATATTCTGCATTAAATAATGCGTTGAAATACGTTGATACTGAACTCTTTGCAACATTAGATGCTGATTCTATGCCTGAAACTGATGCTTTAAAAAAAATTGTTGAAAAATTTGATGATCCCGAGATTGGCGCAGTTTCTCCGGTGCTGAAAGTATACAATCCTAAAAATTATTTACAAAAAATACAATGGTTTGAATATGCTGTAAATCATTTCTATAAGAGCATTATTTGCAAATTAAATGCAATACATGTTACTCCAGGACCATTATCAACATACAGAACAAAAGTTGTTAGACGAATTGGTTACTTCAGAGAAGCACATAAAACTGAAGATATGGAGATGGCGATGAGAATACAAAAGGCGCATTATAGGATAATACAAGCGAATGATGCATTTGTTTATACAAAAGCACCAAACACAATAAAAGCACTATACAAACAAAGACATAGATGGAATTTAGGCACCTTCAAGAATCTAATAGATTATAGAAAAATGATGTTTAACAGAAAATATGGAGATTTCGGTTTATTCCAACTTCCGGTAATACTTATATCAGGATTATTAGGGGTTGTTGTAATATCTTTAGTTGTAAATGAGCTGTGGAAATCACTTAGACACACTTATAATATGTTGAAATTATTCAATTTTAATATTTTAGACTATATGCGTACTCTGAAGTTTGATATAATGTTATACGATGTTGATTTAAGAACTACTGCAACATTTGTAATATTTTTAGCATTAAGCATACTTGTAATTTGGTTATCTTTGAAAGTATATAGAGAAAGATTCTTGATAAAAAGGATTATTTCTTTTGTATTGTATTTCTTCTTGTACTATTTATTTTTAGGAATAGTTTGGCTAGGAGTATTCAAAGATGTCATGCTTGGGAGAGGAAGCGACTGGAAAAAATAAGAAACCTTATAAATTAAAAAACGGTACTAATAAAAATGAGAAAGTTTGAGAAAAGAAAATATGTTATAGCTTTTATAATTACTTTAGCAATATTTTTACTAGGATTCTTTTTAGGATTTGTAATGGACTTACAAAGAGTGAATTACTTTCAAGAAATAACCGATAAACAAAAATTGGACTTAACCAGTTTGCAATTACAATATGAATTGGCTCAAGAAGAACCATTCTCAGAAAGTTGTGGCGCATTTGAAGTTTTATTTCAAAGATTTATGATCGATTTGGAAGACAATAGAATAAGAATAGATAATTATTATGAACAGGCCGATGTGAAGAAAGAAGATTTTCAAAATCTAAAAAGAGAGTATATGATATCTCAGATTAAGTTTTGGCAAATATCAAGAAACTTAAAAAAATTCTGTCCACAAAATTATGACTTCGTGACTGTAATTTATTTCTACTCGGACGATTCATCTTGTGCAGATTGCTCTTCACAAGCAAATGTATTAGATTATTATAAACGAGTTCTAAAAGATAACATATTGATATTTTCTATTGATGAAACTTTTAAGGATAGAGAACCAATCATAGAGTTGTTCAAAGCAACATATAATATTACACAATATCCCACTTTAATAATTAATGACAAAGCATACAGTCCTCTAATGGACAAAACTCAATTAAAAGAAATACTTTGCCGAGAATATTCATCCCCTGATGTAAAACAACAACTGTGTGAATAGTTTTATTCTAGTTTATACTTATTTGTATGAGTAAATGTATATTGTGTATATGTTTTTTAAGAAAGTAAATCTTTCATTTTCTTCCAACCATTCTAATGGCGGCTCTTCCGATCGCTCTTTGTAATAAATAAATAGGCCCGGTTCTGTCATGTAATTTTCGTAAAAAGTGTAAAAATCAGAATTTCTAGCATATATTGGAGAAACTTTTAATCCTGTGTAGTATGCGAGGACTGGAAATTCGCTGTTGCTGTAAATTAAATTAGCGGTGTTGTTAGAAGATTTAATGAATTCAGCAATAGTTATTTCTAGCGTAGGATGTGTGTTAATTAAAGGTTGATTTATCCTGACAAAAGATGCTTGAAAAGAATATATTGAAATTAATAAAATTAAAACTACAAGTGAATATTTTCCAAACTGTTTGAAAAATACATTTCTTTTATTTATGTGTCTATGTTGTTTATTTTTTGAAGAAAATAGGTTTCTTAACAAATTTCTTAGTTCATAACTTGTCAGAATAATTAAAGGAGGCAACAGAGGAAGCATGTATCTTACCTCTTTGTGCGGAGTCAAAGTTATGTAGAGTAAATATATAAAAAACCAAACGATTAGAAATTTCTCAATTAATGAGTATTTGGGTTTTTTGAAACTCTTGTAGATTATTAAAAGTAACCCTGCGATTAATAGAGGAGGAAAATAAGTGAATAATGATATAAAATAAAAAAAGAAAGGTTCATTGTAATCAGAAACTACAACATTTGCACGAATGATTGTGAATAGAAAAAAATTGTATTTAACCTGGACCCAAATCAAATAAGGTGCAAGCACCGCCAGAATGTAAACTCCCCAAATAAGAAGTCTCTCTTTAATAAACTTAAAAGTCCTATTGTTCATTAAAGCATATAAAACAAAAATCCCTGCAATAATAATTGAAGTAAATCTCATTAAAATTGCTAATCCTATGAACAACGCGGAGAGAAATAAATTGTAATTATTTCTGAAATCAGATTTAATAAAAAAATATATTCCTCCAATTAAAAGACTTAGGGCTGGAGCCTCAGTCATAATCCAATGACCTGATTCAACAAGAACGGGGGAAAAACTGTATATTGCTGCTGCAATTAATGCAACATCTTCATCATAAATACGCTTACTTAGTAAATATATGAAAAAAATTCCAAGACTTCCTAAAAGTGCAGTTAAAATTCCTGCAGAAAAAGTATTATGATAAAAAATAAACATGCCTGCAATTAATAAAGATAGCAAAGGAGGTCTTATTTGGAATTCATCATAATTAGAACTACCTGAGAAGATTACTTCTGCATTTTGCAAATAAGAAGTTTCATCCCACCAGTGTGCAACTTGAATAGGCCAAAGTCTCAGAATAATTCCTAGTAAAATAATAAGTACTAACAATAAAATCGTGTAATTGCGCGAGTTCATTTTTTCTTGAATTTTATTAAATCTCCAATTGTTAAAGGTCCGCGAGTAGTTTCAGTAGAAGATTCAGCAATAACAGGCTCTCTGTAAACTTCAATTAATTTTATTTTGAGTTGTTTTTCTATTTTTTCAGCTAGAACTATGCTAGGCTCCAGTTTTCCAGATTCAAGATGTTGAATGGCAGATTCCTTCTCTTGAAGAAGCTTAGCAAATTCATCTTGCTTGAGACCTCTTTTTTCTCTTGACTTTTTAATCAAAGAAGCATAATTACTAACAATAATATTAACAGGTTTGGATTCTTCCTCCTTTTTTTTAGTCTCAACATACTTGGAAACATACTTCTCTTCGGCATGTTTTCTAAGAACTGTTCCAAATTTAGTACAAGATGTACAAACCACTAAAACACTACCTTCTACGTCTGCGTCAAATAATTGTCCTTCTCTACCACACATGTCACAATTCAAGTAAATCCCCTCCGTAATGCTATTCTATTACTTTTTACTTGGGTTATTTAACTTTTTTGCTTGTTTCCTTTCAAATAGACAGAAATAGAAATTTTGTTTACCTTGCCAAACTTCACTTTTCTTAGTTAGACTAAAACCAAATCCTTCACTAAGTTCCACAAAAAAATCAGGATTTCTAAAAATAAATGCCATTCGTCCTTTTTTATTAAGAATTTCATCAGTATTTCTCAACAAATGAGTATATACGGATTTACAAACGTGATCAGGCACACTTTTTGAAGGCTCGATTATTTTCGACGCAATTAAATCAACATCTTTCTCAAAAAACTTCAAATCAAGATCTTCAACGTTTTTTCTTGAAAATGAGATAAATTTCTCAACACCACCTATCTTAGCATTCTTTTTTTGAGCAGAAGTATTATTAAAAGAAGAATCTGAACTGAAAATAGTTGGAGAAGAGGTGGTTATTGCTTTGGAGTCAAGTTTTTTTAGAATATCAGAAAAATCTTTTTCAAATATGTCTTTAGAAAATGCAAAATTCTTTGTGTAATAATTTAAAGGAAGACTAGATGTGAAATTTGCCGCCTCAATACAAATAGTTCCTGCTAGAGAGAAAGGATCTAATAAAACATCTTTCTTTGTGTAATCTGCAAATAACAGAAGATCAAACGCCAAAGTTCCCTTTATGTTGTTTGGATTATTAAATAAAAGATACTGTCTTTTGCTTAAATCTCTGCCGCCAAAGTCAATTCCGAAAATAAACGACTCATCTAACACTTGAATAAAAAAAGAGGCATCAGGATTTGCAAGATTTACTTCAGCGTTAGTTTTATCTTTCAATAATCTGCTTAATTCTTGCTCAACGTTCACGCTATTAAACTCGTGTTCTCCTATTCTTTCACATTCAACTCTAAATGAAGAGAATTTAATAAAATCTAATGAAAAATTTTCTAAGTCTGAGAACACTTTTTCTAGTAATGTTTCAAATTCTTCGAAACTACCTGATGAAATCTTGAGTAGAACACGTTTGATGCTTTGGGCCGAATAACAAATTTCTACAGCTTTTTCCAATTCTGCTTTAAATGTCACAAATCCTTTTTCGATTTTGGACTTGGTTGAAAATCTAGCGCTTAGTTCCTTTGAAGAAAACTCTTCACAACCTCTTTCTTGAGTTATGCAAAATTCATAATTAACCATACTTGAAGAAAACAGCCATTATTTATAAGATTGATTGAAGAAACTAGCCAAAAAATTTAAATACTCAATTCAATAAAAAGTTCATATAAATCACATTTAAAGAAGAGGTGTTATGAAAATGGGATTGGAAACGGTAATACTTGCAATAATAATAGGAACATTATTCGCAATAGTCTACAGCTTAAGAGTTCTAGTATTAATGGAAAGAAGAATAGCAAGAATAGATGTTCACATCGAAGCTCTAGTTCACAGAGTAATTTCTGAGGAACATAGAATAGAAACAGAAGAAAAAGATATAGAAAGAATGTTTTCTTCAAGAAAAAAAGCTACAAAAACAGTAGCAAAGAAAAAAGCAAGAAAAGTTAAAAGAAAATAAGTACTTTTTTATACTATTTCTTTTCACTATTTTTTTATGATTCTTAATACTTCTTTAATGCATGGCGCACAGTATCACTTTAGATTGCATAAAGAGAAGCTTACTGATCTGTGTTCTGATGGATTTCAGCAATTAGAGGATTATCTTTTGGTTGTTATGAAAAATTGTCCTTCAATATATTTTCAAGAAGGGCCGAGAAGTTCAGTTCTAAAATTTTCAGTTGGTGAAGATTTGGAAGAATTAGAACACGAAGTTAGTTTACTTGCAAGAATGGGACTAGAAAGCAATTACTATGATAATGCGCACATGAACGTGCAAATGTTTATGCTTTCTTATGACAATAAAACAATTGGAATAGAAATTCCTATATGGTTGCACAAAGAAGAATTCGCGAATTTTGAAAATTTGTTGAAATCTGAATTGCCATTATCCGGACACATAGATCTTGTGCGAATAGAGAATGGAAAAATTTGGATCTGGGATTACAAACCAAATGCGCATAGAGAAAAACATGCTGCAACACAAACATATTTCTATGCAATAATGCTCTCAAAAAGAACAGGAATACCTCTAGAAAATTTTAGATGCGGATACTTTGACGATAAACATAGCTATGTTTTTGATCCGAATGCAATTAAAATATGATTCATTTTTTATAAGTTATATCTCGTCTAATTAGAGCGCCTGATGTTAAATGCTCAGGTTTTGTGATTTTTATGTCAAAAGGATAGTATGAATTTACATGTATGTCTTTTGCACTATACTCGTCTGTTGCTGCGAAAACTGTTCTGTTTGGGCCGGCCCACTTTTTAATGCTGTCTGCAAAAGAATATTTTCCGCCACTACAGGCATCTAGAAATATTGTTGCGTTAGGGTTTAATAATTCTAGATATTTTTTAGTTTCTGAGTTTTTTTGTGATAAATATATTTCATCTAATTCTGTGTCTATTTTTTTCTTAAGTTGATTTATTTTTGCATTACGTATTGAATCTTCCCTAAATCCTTCTTTTCTAATTATCGGATCATTATTGAGGATCTTTTCTAAATTTTTGTTGAAACTATAATTTGTGAATATATCATTTAATTCAGAAAATTGTTTTAGTGGAAATGTTCCAAATGTGGCGCTAAATCCGTCTCCATGCCCTCCTATGCCTAATAAATCTATATTGGGAGTATTTAATATGGCATCATAAAGTTCACGTCTTCTACTGATTATTTTTATTTTTGTATCATAATTCTTTTTTAGATTATTGTAGAATTCAATTGATTCTTTGGAAGTATATGCTCCAAGGTCATCTTCTTTAGGAATAAGATATAAAGCGTTAGGTTTATCTGTATCAACAAAGTCATCCGCGTATTTTTTTATGATGTTGATTTTTGCTTCAGTTGTCATCTGAACCGTTTCTTTTTTTCTAATTGAATCTTTTAGTGGTTCATCTATTTTTTTGCAACTTGTAACGCCTAGAGTGAAGCCTATGCTTGACGCAACAATAAGTGTTGAGTAGAGTATTTTTTTAAGATTCATAAGGTGTATGTTGAAGATTTAGTATTTAAATGTTTCGAATTATTACTACTCGGCAGTACTAAATTTAAGATCTAATTAATATTTTTATATATTAAAAATGGCTTGTTTTCTCTTATTAAATGTAGAGTTTCTTTAATTGTGTCTGCTTTCATTTGAAGAGAACAATCATACGTTTTAATGTAAGAATCTTTAATTATTTCAAATGCTTGTATAAACTTTTCTGCAACTATTTTGTCAGAATATACTGATAGTAATTTAGGATGAATTGTTAAAATATTATTCTTTAATATTTTTTGTACTTCAAGTAGTGCTACATTAGGATCTCCGCTTTTGAGCGAGGCATTATATATTGCTTGTTGCGCAGGACCAATAGATTTAATCATAGTTGAAATTAAATCTTGATTTATTTGTTCATATGTAAGAGCTTTTTTCATGACTAATTCAGGCAAAGGATTTTCTTCTATGAAATCTTCGGCGTGTCTTTGCTCATCTACATCATTGCCCATATTTCTTAATTCATCCAGAAAATCATCCGGAATTAAAGGAAATAACACAGGTATTGTAAGATCAGTGAATTTAGTTGGCATTTTCTGATCAATCCAAGAAGCATATTTTTTTGTTATCCAATCTTTTCCAACTGCTGCAAATTCAAGTTTACTTGCAAAATAGTGATTTCCCAAAGATAATTGTTCTCCTCGTTCGTGTAGTGCGACATATTGTTCGAATTCAGTTGGAATCATATCTGTAACTACAAAAAGAGTCCAATCTCCTCGTTGTATTCCATCAAACATGTTATATTGACAGTGTGCAAATCCTGGACCTGTAACATCAACAATGTGTTTTACTTCAGCATATTTTACTGCGGCATAAGTGAATTTGAAATCGTGTTTGTTAAAGTTCTTCCAACTATTTCTATTATTTACTTTTCTTATAAGTCCCTTCATGAAATCCTCTACCTCAAGATACAATTCAAGACTAACTTTTTGACTTAGTTTTTGATTTAATTCTACTTTTTGCTCTATTTTTTGTTCAAGTTTTTGTTGTTGAGATAATTCTTGACGCAGTTGTAAGGATAACATTTATTTCACCTGAGAGCTTGAAGAACACTCTCGAATTTATAAATATTTCTAGAAGTTACTACTTGGAAGTGAATGTGATCAGGATTTGATTAGTTCTTCGAAAGAAAAACCTCTTCTTTCTACTACTTCTTGTGTGGCGCAAAAACTACCTTTACTCTGAACAAGATCTTCAATGGGAAGAAATTTCCAAGGTTTTCTAAAGAAACGAATAGCAACCCAAGGTTCAGCACCAAATTTCTCAGAGAAGTCTTTTAATTCAAGTATTTCTTTAGCTGTAAAATACTTTCTAGATTCAGTTGTGATCTTCGCCTCAATGGCGAGCTTTCTAAGATTATTTCCTGCAATTAAGTCCGGAGAAGGAAAACTAGTGGATCCTGAGCCTGCAGCACGAAAACAAGCCCATCCAACTTCCCAGAACTTGTGAACGAGATCACGTTCGGCATTGGTTCCTCTACTCTTTAAAGACATGCTAAAAACAACTCTTGCTCCTTTTTATAGTTTCTTAAATTTGCCAAAAAAACCCTGATTTTAAATTAAAGGCCGAAATAGGTTTCGTTTTTCATAATATTTATAAATTAGGATTCTTTCGTAATATTTGGAGGGGGAATGATATGGCTAACAAAAAAGGAATACCTTTAGCTGCAATGGAAAGATTACTTAAAGATGCAGGAGCATATAGGGTTGCTGAACAAGCAAAAGTTGCACTAAAAGAAGCTTTAGAAACATACGCACTAAAAATAGGAGAAAGTGCAGTAAAATATTCAAATCATGCAGGAAGAAAAACAATAAAATCAGAAGACATAAAACTTGCAACAAAGGTACAAGGTGATTAAAAATGATTGAATGGATAATATTAGGGGTTGTGGTGTTAGTAGCATTATTGATTATAATCTTATACAATTCATTAATTGGACTAAGAAATCAAGTAGAAAATGCTTGGGCACAAATAGATGTACAATTAAAAAGAAGAAACGATTTGATTCCAAATTTAATTGAAACTGTAAAAGGATACGCAAAACATGAAAAAAGTGTATTCACTGATGTAACCAAAGCAAGAACTGCTGTAATGAATGCTGGAACAAAAGAAGGAAAAGCAAAAGCATCAGGAGCATTAACAGAAACCTTGAAAAGTTTATTTGCTGTCGCTGAAAATTATCCTCAACTAAAAGCAAATGAAAATTTCTTACAATTACAAGAAGAACTATCAGGAACAGAAAACAAAATTGCTTACTCAAGACAATTTTACAATGACATCGTAATGAGATTCAACACAAAGATACAACTGTTTCCAAACAATATCTTTGCAAACATGTTGAGCTTCACAAAGCAAGAAATGTTCAAAGCACAAGAATCAGAAAAGAAGAACGTAAAAGTTCAATTCTGATTTTTTTCTTATTTTTTTGGTGTAAACGATGGCAGAAAGACTAATCCACTTTGATGAAATAAAAAAGAATAATAGAGTATCTGTATTGTTATTCTTTTTCTTTTTGATATTAATAGGAATACTCGGAGTTGTAGTAGGACTATTCTGGGGAAGCATAGAATTTGGAGTAATACTAGCATTAATATTTGGATTAGTTTACGCATTAATAGCATGGTTCTCTGGAGCAGATATGTTACTAGCTTTAACAAAAGCAAAGCCTGCTACGAAAAAAGACTATCCGCACTTAGTCAATACAGTTGAAGGACTTTCAATTGCAGCAGGATTAGCAATTGTTCCAAAAACATACATAATAGATGATACTGCGTTGAACGCATTTGCAACAGGAAGAGATCCAGAACACAGCGCAATTGTTGTAACAACAGGATTATTGAATAAATTGAATCGTGAAGAACTCGAAGGAGTTGTTGCACATGAAATGTCACACATAAAAAATTATGATATAAGATCAATGATGATTGCTGCCGTAATGGTGGGAGTAATAGTTATGCTATCTGATTTTATGCTAAGAAGTTTCTTATGGGGTGGAAGAGGAAATAGTGATAGAGAAGGAGGACAAGCTCAAATAATATTCATAGTTATAGGATTAGTTCTAGCAATACTGGCTCCTTTGATTGGTGAAATGATAAAACTTGCATTAAGTAGAAAAAGAGAATACGCAGCAGACGCAACAGGCGCGATGTTAACCAGATATCCTGCGGGGCTGGCAAATGCGCTCAAGAAAATAAAAAATGATCCTGATCCGCTTGTTGATTCCGCAAACAAAGCAACAGCACACTTATTCATTAGCACGCCTTTTAGAAAACAAAAAGGATGGCTTACAAAGTTATTTTCAACACATCCGCCAATAGAAGAAAGAATAGCAAGATTGGAACAAATGTGATTATCTTAAAATATTAAGATGATACTCTTCTTTTATTTTTAAGAGTTCATAACTTTTTATTAACTCGCCGAAATTCTCTCTTAAATCAAGAATTATGCTATTTATATCTGCATCTGTACACACAAATTCTAGGTGAAGAGAATAAAATCCTGTGTGGGTCATTAATGTGATGCATGCAGGATGTTGGGTGTAATAATTACTCATACTTTTTTTTATACTTTCTTTGCCCGATTCTATGAAAACATGATAATAAGAAAGTCCTAGTTTTGAAAAATTTATTCTTGGTTTAAGAAGAGTTATATATTCATTTTTTTTGAGTTTCTTGTACCTTTCACTTACTGCCCAGTACGTGAGATTGACTTTTTTTCCTATGTCTGTGAATGATTTTCTAGAATTCAAAGAAAGCTCTCTGAGAATTATTAAATCTTTATCATCAAGATATTCTTGTTCTTGATGCATGTATAAAGTGTCCACGTAAATAAGATTTCCTTTAGAGAGGTATTTTTCATTAAAAGCAAAATGGCGTTCAGGAATAACAATCTCTTTCTCTTTAAAATAAGATCCGTAGTTGGTGAAAAAACTATTCATAAATTCTGCAATTTCTTTAAAATTTTTAGCAGCTATTGTAAATGTTAAATCGTAAGCTCCTTCACATTCTGCGGCCCAAGATATGATTGGAGAATTACGAAGATCATCTCTTATTTTTAGTTGAATTGCTTTTGAAACGCTTTGGTACTTTACAAGGACTTTTAATATGCTGTATCCTAGTTTTGGAACATTTACTATGCCATAGAATCCTGTTATAATTTTGTTATCTTGTAATCTTTTTAGTCTATACTGAGCAACTTCTTTGCTTATTCTGGCTGCTTTTCCTATTTCTTGAAATGTTGCGCGAACATTTTTATCAAGCGCTAAGAGTATTTTTGTATCAATCTTATCCATTTTTTAATAATATGCTTGAATAATTAATAAATCTTTTGTATATTACAAAATAACCCTTGAACTATTTTATATTCTGCTCGTCTTTACTTAGTAATAATGACATTCAAATATTCACAGGAAAATTATTCTGTAGTACTGAAGGCACTAGAGCGTGCGCACGATCCAAAAGTGTGTCCTATTCGTGCAGAATTATTTAGTGAAGAATATGCGTTCTTCAGAGAAAACATACAAGATAAAAAAGTTCTTGTTGCAGGATCAGGTTTGGGTCATGATTCTTTTGAACTTGCTAAATATAATAAAGAAGTTGCAGGAATAGAAATTTTGTCTGAACTTGTTC
>Ga0210057_1003827_pt1 | contig 20444 bp, 22 predicted proteins | sample CryGeyCG2114_010_2_FD_183968 | JGI IMG/M metagenome (GOLD analysis project Ga0210057, IMG submission 183968) | Groundwater microbial communities from aquifer - Crystal Geyser CG10_big_fil_rev_8/21/14_0.10 (SPAdes) (version 2) | ecosystem: Environmental > Aquatic > Deep subsurface > Groundwater ...
TATTTTTAAAAATGAAATATAGTTTATTATAGTTGATTATAAAAATTTGACAAGATTTTAAATTCTAATAAAATTTAATCATGATAAATTTAAATGATCAAAATTTTAAGGAATTTATTGAAAAAACGGATAAACTCATTTTAATTGATTTCAAAGCTGATTGGTGTTGGCCTTGCAAAATGCTTAGTCCTTTGATCGCAAAAATTGCTGTTGATTTTGAGGGAAAAATTGAAGTGGGCGAATTAAATCTTGACGAAAGCCCTTTGATTGCCAACTTTTATAAAGTTAATGCTATCCCCTGTTTAATTTTTTTTAAAAAGGGCGAAGAAGTAAAAAGATTAGTAGGTCTTCAGCCGATGAAAGTAATTGTTGAAGAACTTAATAAACTATTAAATGAAAACAAAAATTGAGGAAATAATTAAAAAATATAAAGAGTACGCCTTAAAAAATGGTTTTAAACTTAATCCTGACAAGAAAGTAGTCGAAAATGTTATTCGAGGATTGTTGGCTAATGAAAAAAAATACGGCTTTAGATATTGTCCTTGCCGACGAATTACCAATGATCCAGCAGAGGACAAAAAAAAGATCTGTCCATGTATCTGGTGTTTAGAAGAAATAAAAAAAGATGGCCATTGTTTCTGCCATCTTTTTGTCAAATAAAGCCCTCAGATCAATTGAACAATAATAAAGCTCAAATTTGAAGTATAAAATTTCCAAATTTTAAATACAAATTACTTTAAACCTTATAATTCAATAGCTGGTATAAAATATTTATTTTTATTAAAATTTTTTGTTATTAAATAATACTGATTAATCCCGAGCAACTTTGAAGTCTTTGCTAATCGTTTCAAATCAAATGTTGTTCCGCTTAATTTTGCCTCTAAGGCAATTTTGTTATTTAAAATAAAATCTATCTCAACGCCGCTTCTACGTTGATAATAATTTATTTTTCCATATTTTTTGAGATTAAGAAAAATCGAATTCTCAAACAATGAACCTTCTGAAACTTTTGCAAAATTATTCAAAATGCCGCTATCACATAAATATACTTTTCTGCCTCCGCTCACTTCTCGATCAACATTTTTTGAAAACGGACGCACAAAATGAACAAAATAAGTTGCTTCTAAAAAAGATAGGTATGAATAAATTGTTTCCCTAGAAACACCTATTTCTGACGCCAATTTGCTAATCTCAATCTTTGAACCAACTCTCTGCATTAAAAGTAAAATGAGATTTCTGAAGGCAGATATTTCCTTGAAATCAGCAAGCGTTCTAACATCTTTCTCAAAATAAGATTTGAAAATGTCATTAAGTCTAAATTTTTTGTCAATTTTACTAGCAGTTAAAACAACGCTGGGGAATCCGCCAAATTCCAAATATTCTTCGTAATCTTTTTTAATCTTTTCGTAACGAATTTGATTTTTGCGTAGGTCTTTTTGCTTGAAATTTTTTTGACATTCTATTTTTTTGTTTTTAAATATAAGAAACTCCTCAAAATCAAGCGGAAAGATTTCAAAAACGAATTTCCTGCCCGCCAGGCTTTCTGAGAAAAGACTCTTTAAATAAAAACTACTTGAACCAGTGAGAAAAAATTTAATGTTATAATGATCATAAAGATACTTCACGGCTTTTATCGCCGCTGGCATCATTTGAACTTCATCAAGAAAAATATAAGATTTTTTTCTGGGATCAATCTTAAATTCAGCCAAATTCAAAAGAATATTGTTGTAATCTTTCTCTTCAAAAATCTTCTGCTCAATAGGATTTTCCATATCCAGAAACACTTTATTGTCGCTCTTAATATGCTCGAACAGCATCCTACAGAGTGTGGTTTTACCAGTTCTCCTCATCCCAGTTAAAACAACAATCTCTTTAGATTTTAATTGGTTTTCTAATTGCGGCAAAAGTTTTCTTGGATAAAACTTATTAATCATGGTTTTTCTATCTTACATTTTTACTATAAAAATGTCAAGCAGCATTAGACACTATTACACTCGTTTTGTTATATAAATTCGTTTAGTGTTTGCCGTTTTCGCTAAATCACCTGGATCAATTGAACAATAATAAAGCCCAAAATAGAAAAAAGACAAAGAGGTGGCAGAGCTGGCATTGGCTTCTCGTCATAAACCCTCGATTTCTTCTAAACGCCAAGCCCGCGGCTGATTCAATTTTTTGATCTTTATCCTGGCCTTACTGGCCAGGGTATTTTTAGCCAATAAATGAAAATTTTGTCTTAAATTTTTAGGCAAAATTTTTTCATTATGTTCTTCAAATTTACCTAGGCCTAGAAAGACCCTAGAAACTGTTTTCAAATTATTTTTTTTCGCTTCTTTCAAAACCGTATCTAATATTTCTTTGGCTAAATAAAAATCGTGCATACCAGCTTACTAAAGTACTAATCTATACTAATAGTACTAATTAAGGTTAATAATTCTTTTGAAACGCACGCCTTCTTTGGTAAAACTGACAAGTAGCCCGAGTTTTAAATTAAAATGTTTAAGATAGGCATAGACTTGTTGAATATCTGCTTTGTGAAATTTATCATATCTTTTTATTTCTACCACTATTTTATCCTCTACTAAAAAATCTAGAAAAAATCGGCCTATGGTATCGCCCTTAAAATTAATAGGCAATGAGACCTGCTCACGAAAATAAATTTTTGCTTTTTTAAATTCTATAGCAACAGCTTCCTGATAATATTTCTCTTGATAGCCATATCCTAAATTATTATAAACATCAAACAGGATGCCTATTATTTTATAACTTAATTCAGGATAAATTAATTGAATCAACTTTTTCTCAACCATTTACAATTAGTACAATTAGTAAAAATTAGTAATTTGGTAAGTTAGTGCGTGGCGCAGGTGATGCAAGGATCATAGGCTCTAATCAACATTTTAATCTTTCTCTCCTGCTCTTTTTTGGATAGTCGCCTTATTTGCTTTAACCAAACCTTTAAATCTGCTTCAATGTTATTTAAAAATTGAGCGGTCGGGGTGATAATATTACATTTCTTAATCAAGCCATTTTTGTCAATTTCATAAGCATGATAAAGAGTGCCGCGCGGAGCTTCGCAAGCCGCCAAACCCATCCCTGGTTTTATTTTAAAGCGCGTATTTTTTATGGAACGATTGTCCAAACTCGTCCGAGTCAGTTTCTTTAACAATTTTTGAGATTCTTCAATAAAATGGACAACCTCAACAGCCTGAGCAAAGATATTATAAAAAGTGTTTCTAACTGGCGGCTGTTTGATTAAACCACGCCAAATTTTTTTCGCTTGGCTATTTAGCTGATCACTATTGTCGTTAACCCTGGCTAAAGCGCCAACCATATACGCCTGCTGATTATGTTGAACTCTTTTAACCACTTCACCTAATGTTTCAATCTCTTTTGTCTGTTGCAAAAATATTTTTGGCTCATAAAGTTTTTCTTTTTCGTTTGACGTTTGCCATTTTATTTTTCCATCATAAAAAGCATACTCTTTAGGAGAATGAAGAGAAGCGAAATTAGTTGGTCGATAGAACTCTGGATATTTTAATTTTTTAAAAAAATTAGCTAAATTAACAGCTTCTGATAAAATTTTCCCAGAAAGATGATAGAGTACTAACAGATCTAATTTTTTTGGATATTTTTTAAAACCACCAATTTCTGTGGTGATCGGATGGATCGCTCGACCGCCAACTATTTCAATAATTTTATTGCCAAAATTCCGAATATCTAAAGCGGCCTTAGCTTGGGCCGGATATTTTTTTATTTGGCTTTCCACCGAAGGCGGATCAGCCAAGGGCTGAAAATCAGATAAAAAATCAGGCAAAAAAAGAAAGAATAAATGCAAAGTATGGCTCTGGATAATCTGAGCTGCTAATAATAATTTTCTTAACAAAATTACTTCTGGTCTTACTTTAATCTCTAAGGCGTTTTCAATCGCTTTAATCGATGTTAAATTATGAATAACCGGACAAATGCCGCAAATTCTCGCGGTAATAATCGGCGCTTCAGAAAAATGACGACCAATTAAAATTCCTTCGATCAGTCTCGCGCCCTCTTCTATCTCTATTTTGGCTTGTGGCACGTCTCCATCTAAAAGATAACCAATAAAACCAGCATGCCCTTCAACTCTTGAAATATGCTGAATCTTTATTTTCCTTAAAATTTTTCGTTTCATAAAAATTGTTTGAACTTCTAAAAATGTCGTAAATAAATTTATCTTCTTAAAACACCTCTGTCGAGTATTAACCTCTCAACCTCCACCTTTATAGTAAATTTGTTGCCAGCTTGAACGACATTTGCGAAGCGCCCGAACGACGAGCGGAGTTTCCTTTTCGCAATGTTCGACGAAGCGAGCAAGCGACTTAATGGAGCGCAGCGAGCGAGAAGTTTTGCGAAATAACAAAACGGAGCGAGGAGTGAGGAAAAACGCGGAGCAACAGGAGTGAAAGCTTGGCAACAAAATTTACCTTTATCCCTCAATCTCATCTCTTAAACCAAAAATTTCGGCTTGTTTTAAAATTTCTTCTTTGGTCACTACTTGCCCACCAATCGGGCAGACTTGCTTAAGAGTTTCTATTAATTTTTTTTTATCTACTTCTTTAAGCAGACCACGACAGCCCCAACAAGGCTGTCCATTTTTTAAACAGATGGCCTGACAGCCTCCTAAGATCCAAGGACCAAAACAAATTTGTCCTTTTTGTAATAAACACTCATAGCCATTAATTTGACATTCATAACAAACTGGTCGTTCCGGTATTTTAAATTTCTTCCCATTCAAAAAATCATAAATGAATTGTAAAAACTCTTCGGCGTTGATCGGACAGGTCGGCAAAACATAATCAACCTGAACAAAATCTTTGACTTCTCTAATCTCTAAATTAGAAATCTTGCTCAGATTTTTATAAACTGCTCGAATTATCTTCTGCGGCTGATGATAATTTTTAATTTCCTGAATTCCTCCCATGGCCGCACAATTACCCAAAACAACTAAAAAATTACTGCTTTGACGAATTTTTTTTAAAATTTTAATTTGTTCTTCACTGGTTGGATTCCCTTCCACAAAAGCAAGATCATAATGTCCATCAAATTTTTTATCTTGCAGCAAATTGAAACGCCGGCAATCAATTTTTTTAAATAATTCTAAAAATCGCTGTCCTAAATCAAGGAGAGCAACTTGACAACCATCGCAAGAGGTCAAAGAAATAATTGCTACCTTAAATTTTTTATTTTTTGGTCTTAGCATTTTTAATACTTAATTTTGTATAATAATCTAAATTTTTTACTTGCTCTCGAGTTAGAATTTGACAGGCTTGACCCCAATGAAAAGAAATCCAATCACCTTTTTTCGGCTCTTTAATTATATCTCTACTCCAATTAATTTTTGTCTTTATATAATTACCTAGCCGAATTTCTTGTTTAACAACTAATGGTTTATATTTAATTATCAATTTGTTTTTTTCAACTTTCAAAATCTGGCCATAGCCGATTCGACATAAATCCAATAGTTTCCCTTTTAAAACAATACTGGTTGAACCGATAATCAAAACATGAAAACTATGGTGTGGCCGAGAAAATTTATTTAGAAAACTTGCCAAATCAGGCCGTTTGAAAGTTTTTACTATTAATCTTTTTAAATCGCTAATTTTAACCTTATCTAAAAGATGGCTACCAAGCCAATATGACTCAACTACTTTTTGATCAAAAGGATCAAGATTATTTGCCTTAGCAATTAAAGAGTAATAGGAAGCAACAGTTTTAAAACGACCTAGAATTCTTCTTACCTCTTTTTCATTTCGATACTTTCCTTTTAAATAATCAGCTAAAATTTTCTTGGTGTTTTTATTTTTTGGTCCGCAAAAACCTAATTGATGCGGCTTAAGACTATAGATAACAGCAGTTTTTAACCCTCGCTTCATATTGGCAGGCCTTTAATTTTAAAAATTCTTTTTAGCCATCTAGATAAATTGCCCAAACCAATTGCAACTGAAATAACTCCAAGAATAATTAAAAACGATCCGATGATTTCATTAAGAGAAATGATCTTGCCTTGAATTAAAGTCAGCAAAGTGGTAATCGGTCCACCCAAGGCCAAAAGACAAACTGCTTCTGAAATCTTTAAGTATTTAATGCCATGATACCAAGTCAAAACATAACCGCATAAAAGCAGGCTAGTAACAATTACCCAATTTATTTGGACACGACTCAAATTAAAAATTAAATGAAATTGATTAGTGACTAACAAAAATATAATTATAAAAATTGAGCCAAAAAACATTCTCCCCCAAGCTACCATTCTTGGCGGCATATTCATCACCGCTTTTTTAGAAAGAATTTGTTCAACAGACCAAAACAAAACAGCGATCAAAACCAAAAGGTCGCCAGAATTAAAGATGAATTTAGGCATAAATTTTAAAAGAAAAATATTACCCAAAAGTAATAACAAACCAGCTAAAATCAAATTTTTACCAACTCTTTCTTTAAGAAAAAGAGCGGCTAAAACAATCACGTAGATAAACATTGTTTTATGGAGGAATGAACCCTGAGCAGCGGTCGTTAAAGAAAGGCCTTTAAAAAATAACAAAAAGGGAATACTACCACCGACTAAACCGATTAAAATAAGTGTCAACCAATTGCTTCTTGATAAAAATTTAAATTTATTCCATTCTTTCAAAGAGAGAATAATGGCAAAAATAAACAAAGCAACAAAAATATTTTTCAAACCAGTAAAAATATAGGGATTAGTCATTTTTATCCCAAATTGATTAATAAAAATGGAAAAGCCAGAGATAAAAGCGGTTGATAAAACTAAAAGGACTCCTTTTTTCATAATCAATGATTAGTTATTAATTTTAAAATATCTTTTGCTTCTTTTTTGTTTATTTTCTTAACAATAATATTATTTTGGATAATGACATAATCATTTGGTTTTAATCTAATTAAACTCTCCTCGATTATTTTCTTCTTACCTAAAAAATTAACAATTACTTTTCCTTTTTGAACTGAAATAATTTTGACGGGAATAGTTAAACACATACCAAAATTATTTAAATTTTTCGAGCCGAAAGGCGATGAAAATTTAATTATAATTTTGAGTACCCAGCACTTATTTTATTGCTGATATTTCATTATAATGAGAGAACAAATTAGAACAAACTACTTTATTTTAGACAGACATCCTGGGTAAAATAAGTGCTGGGTAAAGGTTTTGTCAATAAAATTTTTGCGCCTAATGGCTTAAAATTTTATACAAAGCCCTTTATCTCACTATATTTAAAAACCGGCCCATCCTTACAAACATATTTTGGACCAATCGCGCAATGCTGGCAAACACCTACTCCGCAATGCATCCGCCGCTCTAAAGACAAATAGATATTTTCATCTTTAAATCCGTGTTGATGCAACTTTTCTAAAACAAACTTATACATCAAAGGTGGTCCGCACAAAATAGCTAATTGGTCAGACGGAATCTTTGTCTTGTCGAACAAGGTAATCACTGCTCCTACGCATTTGTCCCAGCCAGGACAGGCTTGGTCAATGGTTAAATATAATTTTACGCCTGCCTTTCGCCATTCTTTAAATTCGTCTTGAAAGAGAAAATCTCCGGCTGTTCTCGCTCCATAGAAGACCGTTAATTTGGAGCCTAATTTTTTTTTTATTTGAGTCAAAATTAATGAACGCAAAGGAATAATCCCTATACCACCAGCTACTAGTAACGTTTCTGTTTCTTTAATATCCGAATAACCATTGCCATATGGACCACGCACTAGCACCTCGTCTTTCTCTTTAAGTTGAAATAATTTATCAGTCAAAAGGCCAACTGCTCGAACACAAAGTTCAAAATAATCTTGCTCTCGAAAAGCTGAAGAGGGCGCCAAGGGAGCTTCGCCAAAACCCGGTAAACCAACTTCTATAAATTGACCAGGTAAACAATAAAACTCTTTTTGCAATTTCTTATCTAAAAATTTCAATTTGAAAAGTTTGACTTTGGGCGCTTCGTTCTTGATGCTGACAATCTTAGTTGGCTGTGATTGATAAATATTGAGCATATATGTTTTCCAAATCTTACTATGTCAAATTTTGTCCTTCTGAAGCGCCTTGCCGAAGGCTTGCTGAGCGTAGCAAAGCAATAGCGCTGAGGGAGGAGCAAAATTTGATTTCTTTTTATTTATTTCCCTTTTTTTATTCGCTCCAAGACCTTTGAGATATCAATACCGACCGGACATACCTTAGCGCAACGGCCACAACCAACACAACCCAGAATAGAAAACTCATCTGGAATTCTGACAAATTTGTGATAATACCAATAATAGATTTTTTCTGCTGTGGTCTTCAGAAATTTATAACCGCCAGCGATTTCAGAAAATTCTGGGTAAAAACAATTCCCCCAGCACCGTTCTCTCGTAAACGCAGATTTACACTGACTAGACGCAGATTGATGCTGACTATCTGCGTTTATCCGCGTGTTCTCCGCGTTTATCCGCGTTTTGTCAAAGAGATCAAAGCAAAAACAGGTCGGGCAAACAAGAGTGCATTTTCCGCACTCAATACATTTTTTACCGAGCTCTTGCCAAAGAGCATCGGCTGGCGTCATTTTTCGTAATTTCTCTCGCACTTCTTTAATTAAAGGCTCCACCCCTTCTTCTCTGATGATGCCAGTAAACTGAATATGCTGATAATTTCTATAGTTTAATTCATCTAATAATTTTTGAGCAATTCTACTACCAGTAAAAATTTGAATTTTGTCCCCTCTTTTCATCAAAAAAATATCAAACTGAACATGTTCTAAAAAATCTTCTTCATGTTTGGGCTGCCAAATTCTAAATTGTCCTTCTTCTTGAAGCGCTGGACCATAACCGATTAATAAAACGTTTTTAAGTCTCTCTTGAAAATAAAAATCTTTTTCAAAAACTTGCCGCCAAAGATTAAGAGCTTTTAAGTCCAAAATAGACAGGCCGACAATTGCTTTAGGCTGACGATCAGCGATCACTGTCGTTTTACTCTTAGAAAATTTAAACAAATCTTCTTCGGACGGAATAAAAAAATTTTTAAATGAATAAAATGGCTGATGAGCTAAGGATTTAATCTTAAAATCTTTTGCTTTTAATTTATCAATCAAAATTAAATCCCGATTTTTTTGAATGCTTGGGCCAATTAAGCAATAACCCTTTTGTTCTAAAAGAATTAAAAATTTTTTAAAATTTTGAATATTCATTAAACAGATTTATAAACATCTAATGTTTCTTTCGCCATTTTCTGCCATGAAAAATTTTTTACTTGCTCCGCCCCTTTTAAAGACAATTTTTTTCTTAAATTAGAATCTTGAATTATTTGAGAAATCTTTTTAGCCATATCAATTATATCTTCTGGATTAAAATATAAAACTGCTTCTCCATAAATCTCGGGCAAAGGCCCTCGGTCCGACGAGACAACTGGCAAGCCGTATGACATGGCCTCAAGTCCTGGCAAGCCAAAACCTTCAATTAAAGAGGGGAAAACATAAGATAAGGCGTTTTGATAAAGCCAGGCTAATTCTGGATCAGAAATTTTGCCAGCAAAAATAACATTATTGTTAATGCCTATTTGGCTGGCTAATTTTTGTAATTTTTTAAAAAATGGATCCATCGCCCCCACTAAAACTAAAGATAATTTTGGGAGATCTATTGAAGAATAAACTATTTTAAAGGCTTGTAGTAGCCGGTTTAAATTCTTATGGGGGAAAACATTGCCAACATAGAGTAAATAAGGAATATCTTTTAGAAGCTCTAATTCTTTATTTTTCTCTAAAAATCCCTTCTGAGGAGAATCTGCCGACTCATAAATAACCTTAATTTTTTGCGGCTCAACTTTGGTTAATTTGATAATTTGCTCGCCAGAGAAACGCGAGACAGTCAAAATTTTCTTCGCCCGCTTTAAAGCGCTTGAGGTTACTAACTTATAAATTTGCTTTTTAATCCAATAAATAAAAAAATCGCGGCTTGACCCTTGTCTGCCAGGTAAATGATGGATCAGGTCATGAATGGTAACTATAAATTTACCAGAATAAAAAAAAGGAACGTTAAAATGTAAAAAGTGGACTAGATCAAGATTAAATTTTTTAAGCTGAGAGGGAAAAAATACTTGTTCTTTAAAAGAATAACAGCAATAAGGAGAAAAAACTTTATTAAATTTTGGATTTTGCGGACAATATAGAGAAAAATTTTCTCGACTAAGAAAAATAAAATAATCATTTTCCTGGTCAATTTTTTCCAGGTTCTCAATTAATTTTTGACTGTAACGACCAACTCCTTTGCCAGTTGGCCCATAGAATCTGGCATCTATTCCGATACGCATAATAGTATTATGTCACAATTTTAAAAAAATGAAAGCTGCCCTTTAAAAATTATTTCAAAAAAAGATTGTTGCCGTCTGTTTCAAAAATAATATCTCCTAATTCATCAGTTCGAAAAACTTTAGCGCCAACTGTCTCTAAATTTTTTAAAACTCTCAAATTGGGATGACCAAATTTATTATTTTTTCCTGAAGAAATGACTGCATATTGTGGTTTAACCTTTCTTAAAAAATCTAAACTCGAAGAATATTTTGAACCATGATGAGCGACTTTTAAAACATCAACCTTTAAATTCTCTTCTAAAGAAATTATTTCTTCCTCTGCCTTTTCGTCAGCGTCGCCTGTAAAAAGAAAACTAGTCTTTTTAAAAACCATTTTAAAAACAAGGGAAAATTGATTATTGTCTCCTAAAACTTTATTTACAAGATCTTCCCTTGGCCAAAAAAAATCTAAAGATAAGCCTCCCCCCAGGTCTATTCTCAACGGCTTTTTTATAACTAATGGCGTCAATTCTTTTTCTTTAATTAATTTTTCAAACAAAAGATAGATTGGAGAATTGTCTTTTACTCCGTTGGTAATTATTTTTTTAACTTTCAACCGGCTCAAGACCTCCACCAGGCCGGTGAGATGATCTGGATCAGGGTGAGTCGAAATCATTAAATCTATCTGTCGATTATTGAGTGGTAAATAATGGTCTATTTTATAGATAATTCCTTTGTCTGGACCGCCATCAATCAAAATATTTTTATTTTGCGGGGTCTTGATTAAAATAGTATCTCCTTGACCGATATCAAAAAAAATAACCTTAAGGCGGTCCTGAGATTGATGGTAAGAAGAAAAATAAATTAAAAGAACAAAATTAATAAACAAAAAGACAATTAAAACTCTAACGATCTTTTTTATCAATCCTTTTTCCATATAGACACTAACAACATTAAGATACCTAAAAGAATATAAAAATCAGCTAAATTAAAAATGGTAAAAGGAATTTGCCAATAATCAATTATTGCATCATAAAGAAGACGGTCGATAAAATTCGAGAGCGCGCCAATGAGAATAAAACTAAAACTAAAAATATAAAAACTTTTCTCTTTTTTAAAACTTGTAATTAAACATAAAACTAACAGAGTAAAAATTAAAGAAAAAAGGAAATAAAAAACGCCTTTTTCTAAATAAATATTAAAGGCGATATTTTTGTTATAAAAAACTTCTCCTCGACTTAAATAAAAAAATTTTAAACAACGTTCAAGAAAAAATAAAAAAACAATGAAAAAAAAATAAAAAATTACTCTTTTATTTTTTTCTCGCAATTTAAACATAATCTAGCCGCTGGAGCTACTTTTAATCTTTTTAAAGGGATCTCTTTGCCGCAATTTTCACAAATCCCATAATTTCCTTCTTCTATTTTCTTTAAAGCGACCTCTATGTTAGCTAAAGTCTCTTCTAGCCCAATCTTTATAGGAAGCATATTACTGTAATCTTCCACCTCATCGGCATTTTCATCTTCTGTCTGGCCAAATTGAGGAAATTTAACGTCATAATTGTCTTTCCCTAAAGGATTGCTCTCCGCGAACTCTAAAAATCTTTCTTTTATTTCTTTTTTTTGTTTTTCCAAGTCTTGTTTAATTTGGAGTAGCTCTTTTTTGTTCACCCCGTTAGAAATCGTTTTTTTTGACATAGAATAATTTTTATTATACATATATGATTTTAGTGAATCAATACCCCCAACGAAGTAAATAAAAATTCTTTAATAAACCCCGTTAGAAAGAGTATGATTTAGACCTAATCGCTCTTTCTGAAAGCAAAACCACGAATTAAAAAACTTTCTAACGGGGTAAAAAATTTTTATTGTAAGACTTCTAACGGGGTTCATTTTTTTAAATTAAAAATAAAAAAAACCCATAAGCTCATAAATTTGAAGGTATTATTGAAATTATAAAGTCTTTAATTTTTTTGACAAGAGAAGTTATCCACAACGCTAAGCGTTTCACAGCCTCTTTTAATAAGAGAAAAAATTAGCATATCCTTCTAATTGTTGACTATTCTTCTCTTGAATAAAAATTTCTTCTAGGTTGCCAAGATTGGCTCGCCACCAAAAGCTTGAATCCGCCTCGGGCCAAAGGTGCTGAGGAGCAGAAGCGACGAAGTATGGAAAATTAGAAATACTCTTTTCTAAAGAAGAAAAACTGTTAGAAAAAAATAGGTGGTCATTAATCTTTGATAGATTAATTTTTTTTTCTTCTAAAGAATAAATCGATGTGTTATTCAATTTTTTTTCTTGAAAGTCAAAATAGTCAGGGTCTATAATTAATTCCTTAAATTTTATTCCATCTGGCAAGACAGACTCTTTCTCTTGAGGATTAAACCAGGCCAAAGACTCTTTTATTTTAAATAAAATTTTTTCTATTGGCTCTTTTTCTGGCAAAATTAAAACAAAGTCTTCTTTCAAAAAATTAAATAAGGTTAGCGCCTCTTGCCAAGAAAAAATTTTTATTTGAGAAAAATCTTTAATTTCAGACCGAAAAATTAATTTGTTTTTCTTTGAGCTGGCGACAAGATGAATCCCGTTAGAAAGCCAACTTGGTGATTCCTGAAAAAGCTGGTTATTAAAATCAGATATTGATTGTAACTTTCTAACGGGATGAATAAATTCAAAATCTTTTGGCTTAAAATAAAAATCAATAAATCCTTTTGATGGCTTATTTCCAAAAGAATATTTTTCTGTACCCCGTAGTGAAGCAAGGCTTCTACTACTGGGGTCTGGCAAATTTAACACTGCTTCCCCCTCAAAAAAATCTTTTAAAGTCGATAAAACAATTAAGCGCGGATACGGTCTTTGTAGGAAAAAGCGATTTCCCCCTTTTTTAAAAATAAAAGGCAGATTTTCGTTTTTTTGTTTAGTTTTAAAAAGCAAGGCGATATTTTTGTCTCTAACAATTAAGCCAATTTCGTCAACAAAAGATAAAATATTTTTATTTAAATTAAGTCCTAAAAGAGATAAATTGTCCTCTCTTTCTTTTAATTGATTTAAAATTTCTTCTGGCCAAAATTTATTAAGCCAAACAAGACCTTTCGCCCCCTCATAAGAAAATTGATTAAGATTCAGATGTAAATAAAAATCTGCATTTTTAGGAATAAAATCTATCAAATTATCAGGCGAAAAGGAAAAAAAGAAAAAAATACTAAAAAAAATAAGACAAAGAAAAAAAGAAGTTGCCAAAATTATTTTTTTCATGGATTTATTATACCAAAGCGCCCAAGTAACACAATCTCTTGACCCCGTTAGAAGTCTGGTCTATATTCAACTAATATTTTTTAAATCGTAAGAACGTTGATTTAATTTATACATTTTATTGTCGATAACAGAAAAATTTTAAAATAAAATTTTTCTGTCCAAGACTTCTAACGGGGTTGACTTGTTTCAATTAATTCTATAAAATAATAACTATGATAAAGGAAACAAAAATAGATACAAAAATAAAATTTCCTCTTAAAATTGGAGACCTTGTTGAGGGGACTATTATCGGCCTTAATCAAGAAGGGATTTGTTTAGATCTTGACGGGTTGGCGACTGGTATTATTAGAGGACCAGAGCTATTTGATGAATCTGGCAGATTTAGTAATTGTAAAAAAGGAAATAAAGTTTCAGCCACTGTGGTAGACCTGGAAAACGAGAAAGGATCAGTAGAGCTCTCTTTTCGTTATGCTGGCCATAAAAAAGCTTGGAGCGATTTAAAAGAAATTTTACAATTAAAAAAGATTATTCCTGTTAAAGTTATTGACTTCAATAAAGGCGGCCTAATTGTCAAACATGGCAATTTTCAAGGATTTCTGCCCGTTTCTCAGCTTAAACCCGAAAACTATCCGCGGGTCAAAGAAGGAAATAAAATAAAAATTTTAGAAAAACTTAAGATTTTTATTAATAAAGAATTATTGGTGAGAATTATTAATCTTGACGAAACAGAGAAAAAAATTATTTTTTCTGAAAAACAAATTAAAACAGAAAAAGAAATAAAACACAAAATAGGCGAGGTAGTTGAAGCAAAGATTACCGGCCTGGCTAATTTTGGCGCTTTTGTCACCTTTAATGAAGATTCGGAAGGATTAATTCATATTTCTGAATTAGCCTGGAAAAGAATAGAAAAACCAGAAGAAGTAGTTAAGATAGGCGAAACCGTTGAAGCAAAAATCATTGATTTAACTAAAAATGGTAAAGCTTCTTTATCAATAAAAGCGCTTCTTGAAGATCCGTGGAAAAAAGTAAATGGAAAATATCAAATCAACCAAATAGTTGAAGGTAAAATTTTAAAAGTTAATCCTTTTGGCTTATTTGTTTCACTTGACGAAGATATTCATGGCTTGGCTCATCTCTCTGAACTCTCCCTTAAAGAAGGAGAAAAAATTGAAACAAGTTTTAAAGAAGGAGAGGTCAAATTTTTTAAAATTATTTCTCTAGAGCCGGAGGACCATCGTCTTTCTTTGTCTTTAGTGGAAAATCACTAATCATACTAATTCTATCACGAATAACTACGAATAAATATTTGTAAAAATTTGTACTATTTTAATTTGTATTAATTTGTAACTATCATGAAAACTTTAATAAAAAATTCTTTATTTTTTATTATTATTTTTTTAATTATCTCTGGACTTTTTAGTTTTTTTATTTCTGGAGAAACGCCAAATAAAGAAATAACCTTAGATCAATTTGTTTCCTTTGTACAAAACGATCAAATAAAAGAATTAGTTATTGATGGAAACAGACTTAATCTCCTTCTCGTTGATGGACAAAAAAAATTCGCCTTTAAAGAAGAGTCTGAAACCTTGGGAGACATTTTTAAAAACTATAATATTCCTGGCGAAAAAATCGAAAAAATAAAAGTCAAGGTTAAACCACCAACAAATAATTTTTGGCTTAACCTTATTCCTTTACTTGGTGGTGTAGCCTTAATGATATTCTTTTTTATTTTTTTAAATAAACAATTACAAAAAGGAGGGGTCCAGGCAATGAAATTTGGTGAAAGCGGCGTCAGAGAAATTAGGCCAGAGGAACAAATAAATAAAAAAACTTTTAAGGATGTCGCTGGTGTAAAAGAAGCAAAAGAAGAGTTAAAGGAAATTGTTGACTTCCTAAAAAAACCTGAAAAGTTTATTAAACTTGGGGCAAAAATCCCAAAAGGAGTTTTATTAATAGGCGCTCCTGGGGTAGGCAAAACTTTATTAGCCAAAGCTGTCGCCGGGGAGGCCAATGTGCCTTTTTTTCATATTTCTGGTTCAGAATTTATCGAATTATTTGTTGGCATCGGAGCAAGTAGAGTGAGAGATGCTTTTAAAAAAGCAAAAAAAAATGTTCCATCAATTTTGTTTATTGATGAACTTGATGCAATTGGCCGCTTGCGTGGCGCCGGTCTCGGCGGTAGCCATGATGAAAGAGAACAAACTCTAAATCAAATCTTGGTTGAATTAGATGGTTTTGAGCCCAATATCGGCTTGGTCATTATGTCCGCTACTAATCGCCCGGATGTCTTGGATCCTGCTCTGCTCCGACCGGGACGATTTGATCGAAAAGTAATTCTTGATATGCCTGATGTTAAAGACAGGGAGGAAATTTTAAAAATTCACTCTCGAGGGAAACCTTTGGCTACTGATATAAAAATTGAGGAAATAGCTCAAAGGACACCCGGATTTACTGGCGCTGACTTAGCCAACTTAATGAACGAAGCAGCTATTTTAGCAGCAGTGAGAAATAAAAATCAAATCGCTCAAAAAGAATTATTAGAAAGTATTGAAAAGGTAATTTTGGGACCAGAAAGAAAAAGTTTTATCCTTGGAGAAAAAGAAAAAAAAGTCATTGCTTTCCATGAGACAGGCCACGCAGTGGTTACTTATAATTTATCAGGCAGCGGTGAGGTAAGAAAAATTTCTGTCATTGCTCGCGGGCGAGCAGCTGGCTATACTATAAAAGCTCCTAAAGAAGTTAAATATCTTTTTTCTCGAACAGAAATTATTAATGAGATTATTTCTTTGCTTGGTGGCTATGCCTCAGAAAAAATCTTTTTTAATGAAGTAACAAGTGGAGCGGCAGAGGATCTCAAAGAAGTTACTAAGACCACAAGGAAAATTGTTACTCAATATGGCATGAGCGAAATCCTGGGACCAAGGACATTTGGGAAAGAAGAAGAATTAATATTTTTAGGCAAAGAATTTACCGGAGAAAAAGATTATTCAGAAAAAACAGCTCAATTAATTGACAAGGAGATGGCCAAAATTATTGATTTCTGCTATAATAAAGCCATTGAAATTATAAAGAAAAATAAGGAGAAGATAAGAAAAATAGCAGATTATTTGACAAAGAAAGAAACAATAGAAAAAGAGGAGTTTGAAAAATTAATGGCTTAAATTTATGTTTAAAAAAAATTTTAGAGAAGCTTTTTCTTTAGTCTGGAAAAACCCTTTTCTTTGGCTTTTTGGTTTTTTTACTTCTTTTTTAATCAATAATGAAATATTGATTTTAATCTTAAGCGTAGATAAATCCCTTAAGTTGGCTAATTTGCCAATTAATCTTTCTTTTTTAAAAGAAAATTATTTACCACTTTTAAAAAATTTACAGCAACAATTTTTTTCAACGCCAACAAATTTGTTGATTTTATTTTTAATCATTTTTATTAGTTTATTCTTTTTTTATCTTTCTTCATTTTCTCAAGGAGTTTTAATAAAAAATACAGAAAATAAAGGAAAAAAAATAAGAGAATGGCTCCAAGAAGTAAATAATTTTTCTTTAAAAATTTTCTTTATAAATGTCTTAATTTTACTTTTTAATTCTTTCCTTTTTTATTTATTTATTTTCAAATTTAATCTAAATGTTCCCCCTCTATTCTCTTTTATTTTTCTTTTTATTGTTTTTTTAATTACTTTTATTTTGTCTTTTATTGTTCGCTATACTATTTGTTTTATTTGTTTAGAAAAAAAAGGTTTATTTTCTTCTCTAAAAGAAGCAACGAAATTTTTCTTTAAAAATTGGCTAATTTCTGTTATAAACTCTTTTTTAATCTTTTTTGTTAGTCTTTTGGCGGATGGTTTAATCTTATTTATCAGTCAAGAAGTTCGTTTTTCTTTTTCTGTTTTTTCCCAAATTTTTAGTTATTTTCATCTTAACCAAATTATTTGGTTATTTTTCTTTATTAATTTGAGTTTATTGTTTATTATTTTTTTGATTATTATTTCTATTCTTTTTGCTTGGCAATATTCAGTTTGGGGGTTGCTTTATTTGAGAATAAAAGAAGGAAAAAAAGAAGATTAATGTTTCTTTCTTTCTTTTCTTTTATTTTTCCCTTTCTTTTCCTCTTTTTGAGAGAGTCTATAGGATTATTTAATAATTCAACGGTCTCAATTTATTAAAGATTTACACTTTTACCCCTCTTTACTATTATTATTAATTTAATATAATATTATAATATTAATAAGAGCCTGCTCGCTTCGCTCAGGAACCTTGCTCGCCTTAGCGTAGCGCTTCGGCGTAGCCAGGAAATTAAACTTCTAATATATTTTTTAAGGTAGTTTAATTATAATTATCATGAAATTAACTTGTTTACAAGAGAATCTTAATCAAATCCTTTCGGTTGTCGCTAAAATAGCTTCTTTTAATAAATCTGGATTACCTATTTTAAATAATATATTATTGAATACAGAAAATAGTCATCTAAAATTAACAGCAACCAATTTAGAAATAGCGATTGAAGCAAAAGTAAGAGTAAAAATAGAAAAAGAAGGAAATATTACTATTCCAGCCGGAATTTTCAGTAATTATATTAATTCTTTATCAAAAGAAACTCTTAATCTAGAGGTAAAAAATAATGAACTTTTAATTAGAGCAAAGAATCAAAAAGCTAAAATAAAAGGGATTTCTGTTGATGAATTTCCTATTATTCCTAAACTAACAAAAAAAGAAAAAGTTGTTTTTAAAGCATTAGATTTAAAAAAAGCACTCAAACAAACTATTTTTGCCATAGGAGATAAAGAAACAAGGATGGAAATTAGCGGAGCGCTTTTTTCTTTCTTTCCTAATAGTTTAACTATTGTCGGCACAGATAGTTATCGTTTAGTAGAAAAAACAGTTAAAATTAAAGAGTCAAACTATCAAGGATCTTCATTAATTATTCCTAAAAAAACTTTGGAAGAAGTTTTAAGAATTATCAAAGATGACGAAAAAGAAGAAGTTATTCTTTATCCTTCAGAAAATCAAGTTTTATTCTCTTATCAAGAAGTTGACCTTCTTTCACAAATTATTAGCGGAGATTTTCCTAATTATAAGGAAATTATTCCTAAAAATTTTAAAACAAAAATTATTTTTGAAAAAGAGTATCTACTGCAAATAATTAAAGGAGCAAGTTTTTTTACCAAATCAGGAATTAACGACTTAAAAATAAAGTTTTTACCAAAAGAAAATAAAATTTTAATCTCGTCTTTAAATAACCAAATAGGAGAAAATGAAGCAGAACTAAAAGTAGAAATTTCCGGAAATAATAACGAAGCATCTTTTAATTATCAGTATCTTTTAGATGGATTATTAAATTTGCCAGGAGAGGAGTTTTCTTTAGAAATTATAGACAATAATTTGCCAGGCGTAATAAAATCAACATCTGATGACTCTTTTTTATATTTAATTATGCCTATCAAAACAAATGAATAGGCTAAACCCAAAGGTCGAACTTTAATCTTTTAACTTAAAATTTAAATCTAAACATATGAACAAAAAAGAATTAATAGAAAAATTAGCTGAGGCGATGAAAGAAGAAATAAAGACCAAAGCCGAAGCAGGCAGAATATTGGACAAGATTCTTGAAATAATTACAAACACTATTAAAAAAAGAGAAAAGGTGAATATTGCTGGTTTTTGTGTTATACAAGTTAAAGACAGAGCAGCGAGAATGGGTGTCAATCCTAAGACAGGAGAGAAAATTCAAATTTCAGCCAAGAAAGTTGTTAAATTTAGAGCCTTGAAAGAATTAAAACAGGCTGTTCTCTAAACCCAATACCAAATTATCTCAGACCGAGGCTGCCGAGATGCCAAAGGTGCTGAGCCCACTAGGTGGGGAAGTGCCGAGGTTTCCGAGGTGCCGAACTATCTTAAGCTGAAAATTTACCTTTAAAATTCTTGTCAATGAAAAACACCCTAAGCGTTAGAAGGCCCCTAGGGTGTTTTTATTTTTGCTTTTTGATTTTTTAATTTGTGTGAGTAATTTGTAGTTAGGGATAAAATTTTCGCTCTTTCATTAATAAAATCTTTCTTTTTTTCAAACTACTAATTACAAATTACTAATTACTCAAAATTTGAGCGAAGCGAAAATTTTATATACCCCCAATAGGAATCGAACCTATATCAATCGCTTAAGAGGCGACTGCTCTACCGTTGAGCTATGGGGGCGTGAAAATGCCTCCGGCAGGAATCGAACCTACAATTTCCACGTCCGAAGCGTGGCGTCATGTCCATTAGACCACGGAGGCTTTATTTTAAAAAGTAAGAAAACTAAAAATTAAAGATCAAAAATTAAAAACACAAATAAAAAACTTAAAAACTTTCATAAATTTTTACGTTTTAAAGTTTGTGTTTTTGGTTTTTTATTTTTTATTTTGAATTTTGTATTAGACAGCGTAACTTAAAAAAGTTTCTTTACTAATAGTTTTATTTCCAGCTAATCGTTTCAAATCTTGAGTCATAGTGAACATCCCATAATTTGCGCCTGTCTGGATAGAAGAAATAATTTGCTGAATTTGATTTTCTCTAATTAAATTAGAAACAGCGGGAATATTGATTAAAACTTCTCTGGCGGCGGTTCGTCCTCCGCTCACGGTTGGCACTAAGTGTTGGCAGATAATGGCTTTTAAAGCTAATGAAAGTTGTAATCGAATTTGAGATTGTTGGTTCGGGGGGAAAACATCGATAATTCTTGAAATAGTTTGAGGAGCAGAGGGAGTGTGTAAAGTAGCTAAGATTAAATGTCCGGTTTCTGCTAAGGTTACGGCTAAAGCAATTGTTTCCAAATCTCTCATCTCGCCAACCATAATGACATTTGGGTCTTGTCTGACTACATGTTTCATGGCTTCCGCAAAAGAAATCATGTCTTGCCCC
>Ga0210057_1003828_pt1 | contig 20443 bp, 19 predicted proteins | sample CryGeyCG2114_010_2_FD_183968 | JGI IMG/M metagenome (GOLD analysis project Ga0210057, IMG submission 183968) | Groundwater microbial communities from aquifer - Crystal Geyser CG10_big_fil_rev_8/21/14_0.10 (SPAdes) (version 2) | ecosystem: Environmental > Aquatic > Deep subsurface > Groundwater ...
GAAGCATACAAAAACTCCCGTTCCTCCAGAGTAAGATGATGATACTCCTTCATTTTGTGCTCACCTCCTTTAGGCTTCGGATTATACCTAAATCCTAGAGGTGTTGCACTTCGTTTGCGAACCTATGTTATGATATTGGCGTGGCGACCGGAACCCAACCCTCCCCACTGCTATCAAAACTGGAACCGAAGGAAGAGTTTACTCGTTTGAACCTGACACTGAATGCGGTCAAGCTCTGGAATATAATATCGATTTAAATTCTCTAACGAATATTGTCGTTTTGCCAATTGCTCTTTGGGAAAAAGACGGATCGCTTGCCCTTCACACCAGCGGCAAAAAAGGGTAGGCCCCGCAGGTCACCGAAAAAGGGCAAACACCCCCTAAAAATTTTAAAAATCATTTAAAAATTACCGCCAGAAGTTTAGTTTCCTTAGTTAATGAGAAAACAATTAAACCACCCGATGTTGTCAAAATTGACGTTGAAGGCGCCGGTTTGCAAGTTCTCTTGGGCATGGAAGATCTTCGACCACGAAATATTTTTATCGAGGTCCACCCGCGATACGGAGAAAGCGGTGAAAAAATTAGCGAACTCTTGAAAAATCGCGGCTATCGTTTGGTTTCCGAAGATCGCCGCGGAAGCCAGTCTCATCTTCATTTTGAAATTAACACTCCCTAAGACTATACTCTGACCATGCGGGTCAAAATCAGCCAAGATCATAATGTCTGGGGGCATGTTAAAAAAATGGCAGCGACACGCTGCCCGACTTTTTATTTAGCCGCCAGAAAAATCAAGGCAGACATTACCGATCTAACCAAATTTCCTTATGTGGCTCAAAAAAGTCTGGCCGGTCTCCGTTTCAAAATAAAAGTCGGCAGCCGCCAGGAAGAAGAAATGGTTAACGGCCCGTATTTTGAAAACCAGTTCTTAAAAGACTTACTCCAATGCATTAAACCGGACGACGTCATTTATGATGTTGGGGCCGCCATCGGCACCCATACGATCCTGGCCGCCCTCAAGACCGGAAAAGAAGGCTTGGTTTACGCGTTTGAACCGGATAAAGAATGCATCAGAAAGCTAAAAGAAAATATTGCCTTAAACGGCCTAAAAAACGTCATTGTTTTAACAACCGCCCTTTGGGATAAAGATAGTCTAATCACTCTGCATACCAGTGGCATCACGGGGCACGCGCCTCACACCCAAAAGGCCGGTCAGACCAGCGGTCAGGATTTTAAGAGTCATCTCCCGATTCGGGCCAGAAGCATCATTTCGCTTGTCCACCAGGATAATCTTAAACCGCCCCATGTTATCAAAATTGACGTTGAAGGCGCCGGTCAACACGTTCTTGAAGGACTAGGGAATTACCGACCAAAGCATATTTTTTTAGAGGCCCACCCTCTTTTTGGTGAAAATCGCCCCCAAATTATTAAGTTTTTGGCAAAACATGGTTATCATTTAACCGCGGAAAAACGGAGGCTAAACGAAATCCATTTTCATTTTTCTTTGCCGCAATAATAAATTTTATGGCAGTCTTCCAATTCCCGGATTAAGCTGAATGTTTTGCGCGGTCACACTGCCATCCGTATTGTCCTGGCCGACCACCATGACCGTTTCGCCGGTTTTTAAATCCGCCTTCGTCCCCTCCGCCACTTTATTAATCGTCGTTTTATCGGATAAAATCACAATCCTGCTGGAGCCGTCTTGGAGTTTGACGGTAATGGATTTGTCGTCGCTGGCAATGATCTGTCCGGAAACGGGCCGAAAGCCCACCCCGTTTTGATTACCGTTACGATTTCCGGCGCCATTAAACTGTCTGGCAAAAGACGGGGTTTGGCTCTGTTGATATTTGGTCCCCGCAAAAAAAGCCCCGCCGGCCACGATGATTAAAGCTAAAATTGTAATCACAACATTTTTGTTTTTCATTTTTCACCTCCCTCCAAATTATTCATATCTTAAAGCTTCTATCGGTTCTAAGTCGGAAGCTTTCTTAGCCGGGTACCAACCAAATAAAATCCCAATCACGCCGGAAACACCAAAAGCCAGTAAGATTGAGGGCGCGGAAATGGCAAAAGGTAGACTAATAATCCGCGAAATACCGTACGAAGCTAAAACTCCCAGTCCAATGCCAAAGATGCCGCCGATACCGGTCAGAATACTGGCTTCCAATAAAAATTGAGTAATAATCGTTCGTTTTTTAGCGCCCAAAGCCTTACGCAAACCAATTTCCCTGGTTCTTTCCGTGACCGTCACCAACATAATATTCATGATACCGATACCGCCAACGAGCAAGGAGATGGCGGCGATGCCCGACAATAAGGCGGTGAAGGTGCCGGTGGTCGCGGAAACGGTATTGATAATATCCTGCTGCGACAGAATCGAAAAATCGGCCAGAGTCGGATCGGCCAGATGGTGGCGGGCCAGCAAAAAATAACCAACTTCATTTTGAGCCTGGGTCATCGTTTGCGTATCTTGAGCTTCAATGGCAATCGAGGTCAAATAATTGGCGCCAAAAAGAACTTTTTGAACCGTCGTGAGCGGCGCGTAAACAATATCGTCCTGATTTAAAAAACCCGATCCTCCCTTAGACACCGTTTCGCCAATCACCGTAAAAGTTTGGCCGTTCATTCTGATGATTTGGCCAATGGGATTGGCGCCCTCGCCAAACAAATCCGTCACTACCCGCGGACCCAAAACCGCCACTTTAGTCATACTGTCGACATCCCGCTGGCTGATAAAACTGCCGGAGGCCAGGGCAATCTTGTGAACCTCGGGGTAGGTGGGCGTCACCCCAATCACCTGGGTATTGGTATTATTGCCACCGGTCGTAATTTGAGTTCTCCGGGAAAATTCCGGCGAAACATTTTTAATGGTGGTCATTTGGGGATCCTTCGCAATGGCGGTCGCGTCTTCCCTGGTGAGAGTCGTGCCGCCTCCGGAAGCGCCTCTCACGGCACCGTTGCGGGCAGAGCCCGGACTGACCGTCAGTAAATTAGCCCCCAAGGATTGAATTTGAGACTGAATCGCCTGCTGCGTCCCCTGGCCTAAGGAGATGAGGGCAATAACACTGCCAATACCAATAATAATCCCCAGGGTCGCCAAACCCGTGCGCATTTTATTGACCACCAAGGTTCCCAGACTTTCTAGAAAGAGTTCTGTGAGTTTCATGTTAGTGCTCCGCGATTCTTTTCTGCTTTTGGATCTGATCGGCATAAATTTTGCCGTCACGCAGATGAATCACCCTTTTGGCGTGCTCAGCGATATCCGGTTCATGGGTAATCATGACGACCGTATGACCTTCATCGTTTAGCTGCTGAAAAATCGCCATGATCTCTTCGGCTTGGGTACTGGCGATATTGCCGGTCGGTTCGTCGGCCAATAAAATCGCCGGATCCATCACTAATGATCGGGCAATCGCCACCCGCTGCTGCTGCCCTCCCGATAATTGATTGGGTGCATGAAACAGGCGATCCGTCAAACCCACCAGTTTCAAAAATTTTCTGGCGGTTACCTCTTGCTTCTCCTTAGTAATCTGGGCGTAAGCCATGGGCAGCATGACATTTTTTAAGGCCGTGGTCCGGGGCAAAAGATTATAAGCTTGAAAAACAAAACCGATTTTCCGATTTCTAATCTCCGCCAGCTGATCATCGGAAAGCCTTTCGACATTTTCGCCGTCCAGCCGGTATTCCCCGCCGGTGGGCAAATCTAAAGCGCCTAAAATATGCATTAACGTGGATTTCCCCGACCCAGACGGTCCCATAATGGCCACAAATTCACCCCGTCGGACGATAAAAGAAACATCGGCTAAGGCCACGGTTTCTAAAATGTCAGTTTTGTAAACCTTGGAAAGGTGATTAACCCGGATGATCGGTTCTTCGGCCTTCATTTTAATTGCCTCCGATACGACGAATGGCCGCCCCGCCACCGGCGTTACCACCGCCAAAAGAACCGAAAGGAGAACTTGTTTGGCTGCCGGTGTTGCCGGTGCTGGGTTGAATAATGCTGGTGTCCTGAGCCGGTGATCGAAACAATCAGGGTACCTTTTTCCGCTTGAGCCGTTTGGTATTGAGGGGCAGTTAATTTTTGGCCCAAAACTTTCCGGCCGCCAAGGACTACCACCAGGGTAATAATGATTAATATCGCCAGGTGTTTCCGATTCTTTAACCAGCTTTTAATGTGTTTCATCATGGTCATTTTAGGAGGAGAGCCTGAGAATAAGCTGAGGACTCCCGCCTCAAGCTTGTTCTGTGAGAATAAGCTGAAAAAGACTGCCCCTTTGGGGCTGACTGGCAACCGCGAGGCGGCCCCGATGAGTTTCGACAATGTTCTTGGCAATCGCCAAGCCGAGACCATAGCCGACCGCCCTTTCTTTACTCCGGGAAGAATCGGCCCGATAAAAGCGGTCAAAAATATAGGGTAACTCCGCAGGCTTGATACCGGCGCCAAAGTCCTGAACCGCCAAAATTGCCTTTTTATTTTTTGACCCGGTGGTAAGAATTATTTTTCCTCCCGGGCGGCTGTATTTAATCGCGTTATCCAAAAGAATCACCGCCAATTCAATTAAAGAAATTTCATTGCCTTTAACCTGGACGTCTTGCAGCTGTTTTTCAATTTTTACTTTCTTGGCTTTGGCCAGAGGCATGATTTTTAGCCAAGCCTTTTCGGCAACCGCCTGCAGATTGACAGAGGTAAAAGCCGGGTTACCTTGGCCGTCCTGATAACGACTGAGGGCCAGCAAATAATTGGAAAGCTGCTCCATTTTATCCACTTCTTCCAGATTGCTTTTCAATAATTTTTGGGCCTGAGCCAGAGTTAATTTTTTAGCCCGTAAATTAACCTCTATTTCCGATTTTAACGCGGTTAGCGGCGTACGCAACTCATGCGAAGCATCGGTAATAAAACGGCCCTGCTCGTCTACCATCTCCTTGATTGGTTTTAAAGTTCTACCGGCCAAGAAATACCCGGCCGTGGCGGCGCCGGCCAAAATGACCAAATCAATGATCGTTAAAATCATTTTCAGGCGGTCTTTGGTTTCCTCGACCAAATCCGGATCCAGTCTAAAGGGTGATGGCGGACCGGATGGCCCGGGCAGCTGGCCCTCAATTCTCAATCTTTGCACCCGTTCAAAGCGGTCCAACTCAAAAGTCAACGCCCGGTAAATGGCGGCGCTGAAAAAAATACTGATAACCATGATGATCAGTAAATACCAAGCCGTTAGTTTTACCCTGGCGGAATGAAACATTTTTTAGCCGATTTTGTAACCAAAACCCCTTGCCGTATTAATTAAAGCTTTTTTCTTAGGAAACGGCCGGTCAATTTTACGGCGCAGATACCCGATATAAACTTCCACCGTATTAGGTAAAATATCGGCGTCATAATTCCAAACGTGGGCCACGATTTGATCTTTAGTTAAGATTTGCTTGGGGTGACGAAGCAAATACTCCAAAAGACTAAATTCTTTATTTGACAGCCCGATTAGTTTTTCTCCTCTTTTTACTTCATAGGAAATGGTGTTGAGGCTTAAGTCGGCCACGGTTAAGACAGTACCAGTGGCATGACGGGGTCGTCTGGCCAACGCTTTTATTCTGGCCAAAAGCTCTTCAAAAGCAAACGGCTTGGTCAGATAATCGTCGGCGCCGGCGTTTAAGCCCTTAACTTTATCTTCCAATTGGCCCTTGGCCGTCAGAATCAAAATGGGGGTATGCCGATGGTCTTGTTGGCGTAATTTTTGGCACAGGGTAATGCCGTCGGTTTTGGGCAGGAGTAAATCCAGAATAATCACGTCGTAGTCTTCGCTGACCGCCAAATCATAGCCCGTCTCACCGTCATAGGCAACGTCAACCGCGTAAGATTCCTGTTCCAGACCTTTTTTAATAGAATTGGCAATTTTATGTTCGTCTTCAACCACTAAAATCCTCATACGAAGCTAATTATAGCAAATAACCTGAAAATCAGCTGAGAGAAGATCTTAGTTTTGTATACTGATCTAGTATTTTTTCCGCCCAAAGAAGTTTTTGCTGGCGATTTTTTAGTTTATCGGGCGATTTGACTAATTCTCTGCCCAACTTTTCCCTGGCCTTTCTTAAAAATTCCAAACCGAGTTTATCGGCACCCTTCGCCAAATACAAAGCCGATCGATAAAGATCGGCGATGCCGTCGGATTTTTGATCAAATTTATTTAGAGCCACAAATTTTGGAAAATTTTTTTAACGACGCTAAAGAATTTTTCCCGCCTTTGGGGGTCCAAAATTTCCAAATTATCATTCCCCAATCGGGGACGAAGATTTAAGACGGCTGTGGCGTCGATTTGTTTGTCTTCTAAATTGATGCCTCCACCCCAAATGTCATCCTGATTACTCCCATCATCCAGTAATAATTTTTCACCGTCGGCGTGTAATTCTACACCGACCACCAAGCATTCCTTTTCGATATCCACGGTTAACTTGACATAATCCCCAAAAGTCTTTTGGAGATTATTGATTTCTTCGGTAGTAAGGGATTGGCTAACCAGCTTCATGACTTTATTTTATACCGACTGCCCCTGGTTTTACCAACTTTTTGAATAAAGCCTTCTTTTTGTAACCGAAGTAAATCATAATGAAGCGTTTTAGGATTAACGGCGGGAAACCGACGAAAGATAAAATCAAAAGAACAAAAGGGATGATCCTTAATAATTTCTAAAATTTCCCTTCTGCGGGGTAAAAGAATATCTTCGGGCGATTCTTGAGGTTGATTTTTCAATCTTTCCAAAAATAGATTTGCCTGGCCGACCAACGATTCCAGAAAAAATTCAATGAATTCAGAAGCGTCGATATTTGGGCCAAGCGCTTGATAATAAGCCCCTCGATGTTCATCAATGTATTGTTCGAAGGAAACTAACCCACGGAAATGGAAACCACCCATTTTTAGAACGTGAGCAGAAATCAATCGACCAACACGGCCGTTACCGTCGGCAAAAGGGTGAATCTTTTCAAAAATAAATTGGGAAAGCCCGGCCTTAATCGACGCAGCTTCCTCCAGTGAGTTTATTTCTTCAATAAAATTTTTCATTAATTCTGGTAACTTAAAGTGGGAGGGGGCAACATAAATGGCCACGCCAGCCTGATTAAAAATGGCACAAGGTTTTTGCCGTAATTTACCGGCATTGGGCATAATCTTGCTCATTACTAGTCGGTGAAGCTCGCTAATAAATTTAAAAGAGGGCTTTTGAGGGTTTTTGCTGAAATAAACAAATCTATAAGCTCGCAAAAGATTAAAAACCTCTAGTTTTCTTAAATCTCTGTCGCTACTAGAAAAAGAAAGAAATTTGGCTTGTTTTTCAGTCAGGAGATTGCCTTCAATCCGAGCGGAAAAAAGAGCGCTTTGCAAAATTGACTCTCGTCGGAGTCTTTCCTCAATGTGCGGCAAAACCGGCAATTTCTCAAAAACAACCTTTAAGGCTCTTAATTCGGTCAAAAATCCCCGCGTCCTACTGGTAATTTTGTAGCGATATTTCATCTTTACGCTATTTTAGAAGATATTAGAAGAAATTGGAAGATACTAAAAAACGCGCCACCTATCACGCAATAGTTATTGCATACCTTAGAGGTGTGTCAGATAGCACACCTCTAGTTTAGCCTAATTGCGGATAGTGGCATTTTTTCCATTTCTTACCCGACCCGCACCAACAAGGATCGTTGCGACCAAGATGTTTCTTACCCTGGCCCGGAGCGGTCGGCGGTGGCGAAGTGAGACCCATTTTATCTTGTTGGTCGATATTAATTTGCACCGGCTGGGGAGTCGCCGGTCGTTGACCGACCTGAACTCTAAAAATCCGGTGAATGACTTCGTTGTCAATTAAGCTCATCAGCTTTTCAAACATGGTAAAACCTTCTTTTTTATATTCCACAATCGCCTGATCGGCACCCCGCAAACCAACGCCTTCGCGCAAACCCTCCATGGCTTCCAAATGATCAATCCAGAGCCGGTCGATACTTTGCAGCCAGACAAATTTCTCCATTTCGCGCATCAGCTCCGGACCGACTTGTTTTTCCCGGGTTTCGTAAGCATCGGCTAATAATTTGCCCAAAAACTCCGTTATCTGGGCGGACGAACCGGCTTTCGCAATTTGCGACCTTAGGTTGCTTTGGGAAAGACTATCAAAGGGCAAGATTTCACAAAAACCGTTGACCATCTGCTCGACCTCCACTTTTTGTAATCCTTCAGGCGCATACATCGCCACCAAATTGGTAATTTCGTTTTGCATCTTGGCGATAATTTCTTCTTTCAAATTAAGCTGGCCCTGCAAAATTTGGCCCCGCTTGCCGTAAATAATTTCCCGCTGTTTATTCATAACATCGTCGTACTCCACCACCCGTTTGCGCATGTCAAAATTAAAACTTTCCACTTTCATCTGCGCCTGCTCGATGGCGCGCGAAACCATACCGTGTTCGATCGGTTGGTCTTCGGGAATTTTCAAAACATCCATTAAATGCGAAATCTGTTCGCCGCCGAAAATCCGCATGATGTCGTCTTCCAAGGATAAATAAAACCGGGTCGACCCCGGATCACCCTGGCGGCCAGCGCGGCCCCGTAGCTGATTATCGATACGGCGGGATTCGTGGCGTTCGGTGCCCAAAACATGCAAGCCACCCAATCTGACAACGGCCTCATGCTCCTTGGCCCACTCTTTCAAATCACGGCCCTGTTTGGAGCCGCCCAAAACAATATCGACGCCCCGACCGGCCATGTTGGTCGCCACCGTGACGCTTTTTTTGCGGCCGGCGTCAGCGATAATTTTGGCCTCCTGTTCGTGATATTTGGCATTTAAAACCTGATGGGGAATACCTTTTTTAGCTAAGAATTTATCGACAATTTCGTTTTTTTCAATGGACGTCGTGCCGACCAAAACCGGCTGACCTTTTTGATAACACGCTTCAATCTCCGCCACCACCGCCGCGTATTTGGCCCGGGTGGTTTTGTAAACAATATCGGCGTGGTTAAGCCGCACCATCGGCAAATTGGTGGGAATAATCATCACTTCCAGGCCGTAAATTTTGTTAAACTCTTCCGCTTCGGTCGCCGCCGTGCCGGTCATACCGGCCAGTTTTTGGTACAGGCGGAAATAATTTTGAAAAGAAATGGTCGCCAAAGTGATGGATTCCTGCTGGATGGTGACATTTTCTTTGGCCTCCACCGCCTGGTGCAAACCGTCCGACCAGCGCCGGCCAAACATCAGCCGGCCGGTAAACTCATCGACAATAATGACCTGATTTTCTTTCACCACGTAATCTTTATCGCGCAAAAATAACGTCCGCGCCTTTAAGGCGTTTTCGATATGGTGAATGGTGTCAAAATCTTTTTCGTAAAGATTCTCCACCCCCAGCCATTTTTCCACTTTGCGGACGCCGTGCTCGGTCAGATTGGCCGTTCTTAATTTCTCGTCCAGCACGTAGTCGGTATCGCCCGACAAATTTTGGATTAAGCGGGCAAAATCGTAATATTTTTTCGTCGGTTCGGCATCCGGCGCGGAGATAATCAGCGGTGTGCGGGCCTCATCAATCAAAATCGAGTCCACCTCATCGACAATGGCAAAGAAATGTCCCCGCTGGACCTGGTCTTCGGAACGACGGGCCATGTTATCCCGCAAATAATCAAAGCCGTATTCATTATTGGTACCGTAGACCACGTCGGCGCCGTAAGCCTCCCGCCGCTCTACCGGCCGCAAATGTCTTAAGCGGTCATCGTCCTCTTTTTCGTCGTTAAACTTGGGGTCAAACAAGAAAGATTGCTCGTGAATAATACAGCCCAACGACAGGCCCGCAAAATTTAAGGCTTTGCCGTACCAACCGGTGTCCCGACGGGCCAAATAATCATTAACGGTGACGATATGCACGCCCTTGCCCGAAAGACCGTTTAAATAAGCGGCGACCGCGGCGGCCAAAGTTTTACCTTCGCCGGTTCTTTGCTCGGCAATCTTGCCCTGGTGCAAAGAGGCGGCGGCCATCAGTTGAACATCAAAAGCCCGCTCACCCACCGTCCGCCGGATCGCTTCCCGAGCCACCGCGAAAGCCTCGGGCAGCAAATCGTCCAGGGTTTCCCCACCCGCCAATCTTTCTTTAAAAGAAGCGGTTTTGGCGGCAAATTTCGCGTCTTTGAGTTCTTTGATTTCCGGCTCTAAAGAATTTATTTTAGCCACCAAAGGCCGGAGCTTCACCAGCTCTTTTTCATTGAAATCCAAAAACTTTCCTAAGAACTTAAACATATAAAATATTATACCTTTTTATCTATTTCCCTTGAAGCTCTTCTTGAAACTCGGCTAAAAATTGTTGAAGAAACTTAATCCGTCTTTTGGCAATTTTTTTAGCGGCTAGCGTATCCATTCTTTCGTCCGCGTTAAGAAGGCGGGTGTAAAATAAGTCAACCGCATAAGCTAAATCGTCTAGCTCACGCTTCTGGGCAAAAGGATCCTCAGGGCTATAAAATGGCCTGTTCATCTTTCCCGAGGAAGCAAAAGTCCGCATTATCGCAATGGCACCAGTCGCTTCCAATAAATCCGCATCTTGGACAATCTTTGCCTCCAAAAATGTCGGTTTCAAGCCATGGGGAGAAGTACCCAATATTGCCTGTTCCACTTTACTAATTTTTTCTCTAGGATCATTCTTTGGGTAAGTGATTAAATCATGAAATAAGGCCGCGGGAATAATAATTTCTAAATCGCCGCCTTCTTTTTTAGCGATATTTAAGGCATTCTCCAAAACCCTTTGCGTATGAGTAAAATCATGCGAAGGATCATCGGCGGCAATTCTTTTTTTAGCTTCACTTATTAGATTCTGTCTAATCTTAGTGTCCATGCTTTAATTTTAACACAAAATTAGCTATAATACGGGCGTGATCCCAAACCAAGAAAAAATTAAAACGCTACTGGAGCAGCGCGCCAAAAACCAAGCCCGGCTAAAGAAAATCCAAACCAATACTTATCAACTTGCCGAAGCCGAGTTGGGAGTCATTGAAGAACATCTGGCCCAAATCGAAAACGAACTAAAGGCGTTGGGATATAAAGAGAAAGGCACTTGACAAACCGTAGAAATTCTAATAAAGTATAAGCAGCGGTAAAAGCGAGGACGCTCGTTTACGAGACTCCTTAAAGGCTTGCCGCTTTTTGTTTTAGCTTTCTCCAACTAACCAGATTTTCTTTTTTAATCGCCTTGTTAATAATATCTTTAAATCTATTATCGCCATTAACATGACTATATCTTATCGCTCCTGCAATAAAATCCGCCAGAGAAATGACCGGATTTTGCTGGCTATCTAAGTGTTCGATAAAAATCTGGCGTTTGAGATTTTTCCGAAGTGAATTATTAAATTTTTCCCGCTGGGTGATAAAAGTGAAATGGCGGTCAATAAGGATATGTTCCAGTTTTGGATTTTCGCTTAACGCCTTCTTTAAGCTCTCAAAAATCAAAACAGCATAATTAACGGGATCATCCTTGATTTTTCTACCCTCTTTATCAACTACCAGCGCATAAATTTTGATTCTTCGCTTAACAATTTCTTTAAGAACAAATTGTCGTGTTTTGTCTCCGGTCAGAGAAAATTTTATTTCGGCCAGTTTTTCTTTTTTATGCTTACCCTTTGGGGAAATTTTCTCCCGTGCCTTAACAATAATTTTATCAAGTCCCACTAAACTCTCGGTGGCTAAAACCGTAAAAACTAAAATTCTGTCTTTGGGGTCATAAAGACGACCGCTCTCGTCAATTAAGGCATAACGCATGAAATCATTTTAGCAAGAAATCTGTCTTAGCGGTAGCTGCGGGCCTGAAGCTCAAAAAGTTCGGCGTATTGGCCTTTTTTCGCCATCAATGCCTCATGCGAACCCTGCTCGACAATTTTCCCCTTGGCCATAACACAAATCTGGCCCGCCCGCCGGACCGTGGAGAACCGGTGGGAAATTAAAATCAGAATTTTCCCGGCGGCCAGCTCGCTGATTTTGCCAAAAATTTCTTCTTCGGCCTTGGGATCGACATTGGAAGTCGGCTCGTCCAAAACCACTATTTGCGCGTCCTTAAATAACGTCCGCGCCAAACCAATCCGCTGCCATTGGCCGGCCGATGGCTCGACGCCTTTGTCGAAATCATCGGCCAGCGGATTTTCGTATTTTAAGGGCAGGGCATCCAAAAAATCATGGATCGCCGACTGCCGGGCATAACGGCTCACCACGGCCACGTTGTCCACTTTTTGAATATTGCCGTAACCGATCGACTCCCGGGCGGTAAAAGGATATTTTTCAAAATCCTGAAAAAGAACGGCCGTTTTTTGCCAAACCAGGTTACGGTCAAATTCTTTTAAATTAACGCCGTCCAAAAGGATTTCGCCTTTTTGCGGCTCGTAAAACCGGCAAAGTAATTTAATCAGGGTGGTTTTGCCGGCGCCGTTGTCGCCCACCAGGGCCAGGCCGGTCTTGGCCGGAATAAAGAGGTTAATCCCCTGCAAAATCCAAGGCTGATCATCTTTATAACGGAACCAAACATTCTTAAATTCAATGCCCTTTTTGATGACGGGCGGAAACTTCTTTTTGCCGCTAAAAACGGTCGGCTGAAGATTTAAAAACCAAATTAAATCGGTGATAAATAAATAGTTTTCGTAAAGCTCTAAAAAAGCGCCGATTAGGCCGGCCAGGTTGCTTTGGAAAGAATAGACGGCGCGCAAATACATTTCGGCGCTACCGACGGTAATCCTTTGCCAAATCGCCATCAGCCCCAGGTAAACACTTAAGAAAAAGGTGAAGACATTTTGCGGCAGATAGGTCAGAAAATGGCTGGTCTCGCGCTGCCGCCGGATGCGAATACCGCCGCTGATAATTTCCTCCTGAATCTTTTTAATCCTCCCCAAAAAATAGTCGCTTAACCCCAAAATTTTAACTTCATAAACCGACCGCGCTTTAATAAGATACCAGTACATCCAGCCCCACAAACGATATTTAGTCGTGAGCCCGCTTTCGAAATTGTATTCCATTTTGGTGTATTTGGCATCGATAAAAAACTCCGGGATCGCCAAAAGAAAAATCACCACGGCAATCAGGGGATTAAAGAAAAAAATCAAGGAAAAAGTCGACAGCAAGCCAAAGGAGTAGTTGGGAACATTGGACAGCGGCCAGGCCAGCCCCCAGGCCCGACGGCCGCTCTCCCGCTCTACCTTGTTAAACCGATCCTTAAATTGCGGGTCTTCAATGGTCTTCATATCCAGTTGTGCCATCTTTTGGGAAAGTAAAACATCAATATGCGCCGAGAAAACTTTGGCGGTGGCAAATTGGAGAAAGCCGGAAATTCTGATCAGCCCCGATTGCATCACGCCCAGGGAAACCCGTAAGAAAAACAGCCAAGCCAAGTATTTGGCTACGGTTTGCCAAAGCGGGTTGCCGATGTTTTGCACTAAGGCATCGATGGTTAACTTTTCCAAGAAAAAGGTGGGGAAAATCAGTAGCCCGCTAAGGGTATTGATGATAAAAATGGCCGCCAAAAGTTTGGGGTTAGCGCTCCAAACCAATTTAACGGTTTGGGAAAAAGTAAAAAAGACCTGGTGCAAACCCATGACAATTTTTTTGGGGGTTAAACTGCGAATTTTCATTTCCGGGGAGAGATTTTCGCAAAACCACAGTATTTTTGCAGCGCTTTCGGCACCAAAACCGACCCGTCTTTTTGCTGATAATTTTCCAAAATCGCAATGACTGTCCGACCGATGGCAAAGGCGGTGGCGTCATTCATATAAACAAACTGTGTTCCCCCACTTTTAACTCTGACTCTGGTATTAAGCCTTCTTGATTGATAATCCGTCATATAGTCGGAAGTGTGGGTCTCCCGATAACAATCTTGGCCGGGCAACCAGGCATTGATATCCATTTGCCGATAGTCGGGACCACCCATATCCCCGGTGCAAATTTTGACGACTTGATAAGGAATCTCTAAACCTTGCATTAGATATTCTTGGATCGCCACAATGAACTCCTGCTCTAAATCGCCGTTTTGCGGAGTGGTAAAAGATTCCATTTCAATTTTGTCGAACTGATGAACCCGCAAGATCCCCCGGGTATCTTTACCGTAGGCGCCCGCTTCCCGTCGGAAACAGGTCGAAAAGCCGAGATATCTTATCGGCAGATCTTTCTCATTAAGAACTTCATCCAGGTGTATCGAGCCAAGGGTATGTTCGGCGCTGCCGATTAGATATTGATTATCTCGCGGCAAAAAATAGCGCTCAATTTCTGTTTCTGGACTAAGACGGGCCATCCTGACATAAACCTCAGGCTTGATAAAAACCGGCGGAACGACCGGAATAAATGGTTTAGAAGAATATCCTTTTTTAACCTTATCGGCAATCGTTTTTAAAATTTTTTCATCTGCCAGGATATTAAAAACATGCTGGACCAGGGCAAATTCCAAGAAGGCCGCTCCACCCATAAGATAGCCTAGTCTGGTTCCGGAAACCTTAGCGGCAGTTTTAATATCAATCACGCCCAAAGCTTCACCCAACTCGACATGGTCTTTCGGCTTAAAAGCGAATTTTTTCGGTTTCCCCCATTTTCTTAAAACCACATTTTCCGACTCGTCTTTACCGACCGGCACATCTTCAGCGGCCGGATTGGGAATTTCGTAAAGTAAATTTTTCAGCTCTTCTGCCACTGCCTTTAAATCCGGCTCAAGCCGCCGCAGGACTTCTTTAATTTTCTTGCCCTGCTCAATATCCGCTTTACCCAACTTATTGCGCTCCCCCCGCCATTTTTCGATTTCGGCAATCAGTTGGCGCCGGGTCGCATCAACCTTTAAAACCCGGTCCACAATGGCCGGGTCGCCGCCCTTGTCGGCAACGCCTTTTTTAATCTTTTCCGGATTTTCGCGAATAAAATTGATATTCAGCATTGGTGGCTATTAGTATATCAAATTTCCGACACCGGTTTTACTCTTCCCCCTTTTTTTCCCGCAAACAAGCTTTCAGAAAGCTGGAAAAAAGAGGATGGGGAGCCAGCGGACGCGACTGGTATTCCGGATGAAATTGAGTGCCGATAAAAAAGGGGTGCTCTTTGAGCTCGATTGCTTCAACTAATTCTCCGTCAGGCGAAATCCCGCTGACAATCAGACCCGCCTTTTCTAGCACCTGTCGATAACGGTTGTTAAATTCATAACGATGACGGTGTCGTTCTAAGATAATTCCGGTTTTGCCATAGGCCTTACTTAGTTTAGTCCCGGATAATATTCGACAGGGCCAATTACCCAGCCTAATGGTGCCACCATACTGATGTTTTTCTAAATACTTTTTCTGATCAGCCATAATGTGAATCACGGGATGTTTTGTTTTGGGATTCACCTCGGCAGAGTTGGCGTTGGTAAGACCACAAACCTGTCTGGCAAAATCAATTACCGCCATTTGCATACCAAAGCATAAGCCTAAATAAGGAATTTTATTTTCTCGAGCAAATTGAGCGGTTTTAATTTTTCCCTCTGTTCCTCTTGACCCCCAGCCCTGAGGAACAATAACACCATCATAACCCCGCAGTGACTCCGTCCCAGTTTTCTCAATTTCCTCACTGTCAACCCAACTAATTTTTGGTAAAATTCCATTTTCCCAACCGGCATGCTTTAAAGCTTCGATCACCGAAATATAAGAATCAATCAGGCTAAAACTGCCCGTTCGAAAGTACTTTCCCACCATGACCACCTTCACTTCTTTTTGGGCAGCTTTAATTCTACTGATCAATTTTTGCCAATCACGAAGATCCTTCTTGTCCGATTTTTTTAATTTTAACTTTTTAATAATTTTGGCGGAGAAATTTTGTTTTTCTAACAAAAGGGGCACTTCATAAATTGAGGCCACGTCAGGATTGTCAATAATTTGCCAGTCGTAAAGATTGCAAAAAAGAGCCAATCTTTCTTGCCGTCGTTGATCGATTGGACTTTCGCTTCTGGTTACCAAGAAGTCGGGCTGAATTCCCATTGAGTTAAGAATATGAACCGAGGTCTGGGTTGGTTTAGACTTGAGTTCTCCCAGGCTTTTGATAACCGGAAGATAACTGACATGAATATGAATAACGTCATTCGGATATTTAAGTTTTAAAATGCGCGAGGCCTCAAAAAAAATGCCGTTCTGATATTCGCCTGCCGTTCCTCCGAGCTCAATAATAATAATTTCGGCCTTGTTTTCCTTACCCGCCATCATAATTCTTCTGATAATCTCGTCCGTGACGTGAGGAATAGCCTCCACGTCTTCACCTTCATATTTAAAAGCCCTTTCTTTTCTAATAACTTCAGCATAAATCTGGCCGGTGGTAATATAATTAACTCTCTTTAAGCTCTCGTTTAAAAAGCGCTCATAATTGCCTATATCCTGATCCGTTTCGACACCGTCAGCGGTCACAAAAACCTCACCGTGTTCTTGGGGCCTAATTGTTCCGGCATCAAGATTCAGATACATGTCAATTTTTACCGGGGTAATTTTGTATCCGCGGGATTTAAGAAGAAGGGAGATGGCAGCCGTGGTAATTCCCTTACCTAAGCCGGAAATCACTCCGCCGGAAACAAAAATGAATTTTTGCTTACGCATACAACCCCAGCTCTTTACTTACTCCCTGCATTGCTTTCAGGGTAATTTCTACAAATTCTGGCAGGGAGACACCCAATTTTTCTTCACATAGGGCAATTTCAGCGCGCCTGGTGCCGGCGGCGAACTTTTTTTCGCCAAACCGGCGCAAAACCATTTCCACCGTGACGTCGGCCAATTTTTTGGAGGGCAAAACCAAACAAGTAGCGACAATCAAGCCGGTTAAGCTGTCGCCGCAAAATAAAGCCCAGTCCATCTTTGATTGCGGCTCAATGCCGGTGTTGTGCCAATTATGAGCGGCCATGGCGTGGGCGGTTTCTTCCGGCACCTCAAAACCTTTTTCGCGCAGCATTTCGGTGACCCGTATTCCCTGTTTTTCGACCGGTATTTCCGGCCGGTAATCACCGTCATGTAACAGCCCTGCCATCTTCCATTCCTCTTCGTTAATTTTCAATTCTCCATTATCAATTTTCAATTTGCGCGCAAGCGCGCCCATCATTGCCTCCGTGGCCATCATGTGTTTAATAATATTTTTGTTGGGAACGTTGGCGTTCAAAAATTTCAAGGCTTCTTCGCGGATAATCATTTTTTTCTTAAACTTTCTAATTCTTCTAATAACTTGCCGATTATTGGTTCTTTGACATGAGCATGCGCATTTTCCCAAAATTCATCAAGCTTTTTTGGGTCGGCGCCGGCCAATTCATATTCTAGGGCTTGCCAGGCGGTGGCGATTTTTCCCAATTGGTACAAAATATTTGCCTCACGGGTGGCCCCAGTTGAATTTTCCGCCGCCTGTTCTTCCCAAAACCTAAAAACCTTATTCCCATTTTCAATGCCAGAAACCATTTCTTTTATTGTTTTTTCTTCCTCATCAATGTTCTTATCGTTAATTTGTTTTGTCCCTCTCTGAATCACGATATCGCCGGTAATTGCCTCCGTCAAATCGTGAATTAAAGCCATGCGGAGCAATTTATTAATATCGACAGCATCAAGCTCGTCTTCCAGAAGCATTACCAAGAAAGCTAATCGCCAGGAATGTTCGGCCACGGTTTCCGGCTCCGGTATTTCTTCACGAACCCAACCGGAACGATGAACTTTTTTTAGATTGCCTGCCTTAAGAAGAAATTGCGCCAGATCTTTCATTTCATTTTTTACGAAAAATTAACTATCGCTTCTAGGCCTATCTCCATTACCAGCTTTTTAACTTCCTGTCTGTTCATTCTTTGCTCGTCAGTCAAATCAAACATTGTCTGTTTCTCGATTAAATTATCACTTAAATGCAGAATTGCCCCACTCTTAATCTTAAAGTGTTTAGCGACAGCAAAAACAGTTGCTGTTTCTAAATCTACTCCAGAGTATCCTTCTTTATTCCACCGCATAACATCTCTCCAGGTTTCTCCCAACATAGCTGATGTTGTAAATAATTTACCTCCATAAGAGTTCACCCCATTTCCTTTCAATTTCCTTTCAATCCAATCATTTACTTCTAGAGAAGGACTAATGGATCCCTCATCCCTCATATACCAATTCGACGAACCATCTCCGGGGAAACAGGAATCGGGAATTAAAAGATCATTATGTTTCATTCCTTTTTTTAGCGCCCCGAAAGAACCGGTATGAATGGTAATTTTTGCTCCCAGAATTGCACCGATGTGGACAAATTCAGAAGCAATTGATCCGCCGTAAGAAATTGCAAAAAGAACCCTTTTATTATTAATAATCCCCGCATACATTCGCTCATCCAGCTCCTCAAATTTTTCAAACAAGCTCCTGGCAATCTCCACATCACTTTTAATATGCCAACCACCATAAGTTAAAACCCCATCCAGAGTATATGTCGAGGGAAGTTTTAAGCCCCTGAGGAAATCATTTTTTGTCAGCTCTTTATACATTCTTATTTCTCCGGCCTTAATGGTGGAAAAAGAGTGCCTTCGCGGGAAGTAACCCCCTCCAGGGTCCAAAAAAGTCTTTCGCTGTGGGCATAACCGCTCGTCGGCGGCATCCCATACTCCAACATCTCCACGAAATCAGTGTCCAGCATTTGGGCTTCATCATCGCCAGCCTCTCTGGCAGATTGTTGCTCCTTAAATCTTTCCAACTGATCCAAGGGATCGTTGAGTTCGGAATAGCCGTTTCCTAACTCTCGACCGCCGGCAATGACATGAAACCGCTCGGTAAACCGAGGGTCATCCGGTTTCGACTTGGCTAGCGGCGACATAAACTTTGGCTCGTTGATTAAAAAGGCAGGACCGGCGATAGTTTTTCTGATAAGTTTCCAAAGATTATCAATCAGCCGGGGCCGGTTTATTTCCCCGCTTAACTTAACGCCTTCTTTTTTAATTATTTTAAGCATCTCTTCTGTGGTGGATTTAAAAATGTCAACACCAAATTTCTTTTTTAAGATTACCGGGTAATCAATTTCTTGCCATTCGCCCCCCAAATCAAATTCTAAATCGTCAATTTTAAACTTGGTTTTTTCATAAAGCTTTTCGGCAATAAAAAGAAACATTTCTTTAACCATCTTCATATTGTCTTTATAGTCGGCATAAGCCCAATACCACTCGATGGCATAATATTCTGGCAGATGTTCGTCGCTGATGCCTTCATTTCTAAAATTGGGGCCAAAAACATAAACCTTTTCAAAACCGCCGCCAATTAGCCTCTTCAAATAGAGCTCCGGAGAAATTCTTAAATAAAAATCCTGATCCAGGGCGTTCATGTGCGTGGCAAAGGGCCGGGCGTCCGCCCCGCCGGTGCGGTGTTCCAAGATGGGCGTCTCTACCTCAATAAAACCCTTTTGTTTCATAAAGTCGCGATTTAATTGCCAAAATTTGGCTTTTCTTTTAAAAAGCTCTCTGCGAGAAGGATTCATCGTTAAATCAAGATAGCGCTTCCGGAATATTAGCTCCGGGTCCTGCAACCCTTGCCATTTTGCGGGTAGGGGGCGGATCGATTTGGTCAATAAATGAAAATCGGAGACAAGAACAGAAATTTCGCCGGCTTGGGTTTTAAAAATCTCGCCGCTCACATCAATAAAATCGCCCACATCCAGAAGAACTAATAACTTAGAACCAATCACTGACAACTTTTCTTTTTTGAAAACGAGTTGGATTTTGCCGGATTCATCCCGCAGATCCAAAAATTGAATGCCGCCATGGCCGCGAATGGCCATAATCCGGCCGGCAACCGCCACTCCGCCAGCTGGCGGATTTCCCATCATCTTTAAAGCCTCGGCGGTAGTTTGCGTGCGGCGGCAGCGGGCCGGATAGGGCGTAATGCCGAGTTTTTTAATCTGAGCTAATTTCTGGAGACGAATCTTTCGTAACTCTGTAATCGGCTGAACCATCTTAAGCGCAGTTTAGCACAAAGCAAGTCTAGTCTCAATCAATCTTTACCACCGTATAAATAATTTCACCGGCGGGAGCGGAAAATTTTACTTGATCGCCAACTTTCTTGCCCATCAAAGATTGACCTAAGGGGGACTGGTGAGAAATTTTGGCCTCGGATGGCTTGGCCTCCCACTCGCCCACCAGATGAAAAATATTAACGCCGCGATCGGATTTAACCGTCACCCGGCAGCCCAAGCCCACTTGTTGGCAATCGGCATGACTTTGGTCAACCACTGCCACCCGCTTAAGCACTTCTTCCAATTCGTCCAGCCGGCCATCCACAAAAGCCAGTTCTTCTTTAGAGTTGGTGTATTCACTGTTTTCCGCCAAGTCGCCCTGGAGCCTGGCCTGATATAGTCTTTCCACTAAAGCCGGCCGCTTCACGTCTTTAAGCTTGCGGTATTCGGCCTTGAGGGTTTCCAGACCTTCTTTGGTGATGAGAATTTTTTCTTCTGACATGCAAGTAATTATAAACTTCTTGTCAATGGAGCGA
>Ga0210057_1003831_pt1 | contig 20426 bp, 21 predicted proteins | sample CryGeyCG2114_010_2_FD_183968 | JGI IMG/M metagenome (GOLD analysis project Ga0210057, IMG submission 183968) | Groundwater microbial communities from aquifer - Crystal Geyser CG10_big_fil_rev_8/21/14_0.10 (SPAdes) (version 2) | ecosystem: Environmental > Aquatic > Deep subsurface > Groundwater ...
ACCAAATGAAATCCAATTATTAATTCCTGCCTGCCATAAAACATATTGAGAATCGTTAGCTGGATTTTGTGGCTGTGGCCCCAAAGGGTCATTTTTATTTATATAATATAAAATAGAATTGGTGTCATTCGTCGGAAGCTGTCCTAATAAAATAGGGTTTCTGTTTGTTATTGGATCTGGCGGAGTAAAGTTTTCAACAGAATGCGATGATAAAATTTTTGTCATTACTTTGTTCCACATGGGAGCCGTAATTCCAACACCCACGTCTTTTGTTGGAGAATTATCGCTATTTCCGGTCCATGCGCCAACAACAGCAAAAGGTGTATACCCCATTGTCCAACCATCTCTTAAACTAGATGTAGTGCCAGTTTTAACTGCTACCCGATAATCTGGTATATACAATGCTGAATTTGCGCCAAAAACTGGAGTTCTTGCATTATTATCAGATAAAATATTATTAATTTGTCTTGCAATTTGCGTATCTAAAACTTTTGTCGGCTGTTTTTTATTCTGTTCAATAATATTTCCTTCATTATCTTCAATTTTTAAAATACTAACCGGACGTGTATAATTTCCTTCTGTTGCAAAAACTCCATAGGCCATTGTTAATTCTAATAAATTAACATCTCCCCCGCCTAATACCAAAGATAATCCGTAATTATTTGTATCAGTTAGCGTTGAAATGCCAAAATCTTTTGCCGTTTCTAAACTGTCTTTCAATCCAGCCAAATAAAGAACTTTTACTGCGGGTATATTTAATGAACAACCAAGCGCGGTTCTTAATGTAACAGGCCCCTTGCCTATGCCGTCATAATCTTTTGGATTATAGCATGCGCTACCGTCTGCGCCAACCAAAGAGTCTCCGTCTGGAGTACAACTGGGGTTAAATTCTGTTTTAACATCCCATAGCACAGTATCTGCTGTATATCCTTTTTTTAAAGCAGTGGCATACACAATGGGTTTAAAAGCCGAACCAGGTTGTCTTTGCCCCATTGTGGCTACATCATATTTAGGGTCAAATACGACACTTCCGGTTTCCGGATATGGGTCGGCAAAATAATCTTTCGACCCAATTAAAGTTAAAATTTCTCCGGTTTTTGGATCAACAACAACCATCGCCGCATTATTTGCGCCCCTGCTTATATTTGTTTTATCTGCATTTTTTATTACTTTTTCTGCATATTGCTGAAGATCATAATCCAAAGTGGTATAAACTTTTAATCCTTTTTCTTTTAAATAATCTTCTCCATATTTTTCTTCAAGATATTTTTTTACATACATAACAAGATCAGGAGCCTTTATAGAAGTTATATCTTTAGCAAAATTTATTTTTTCCTGTTTGGCTTTTTCTGCCTCGTCTTTTGTAATATAGCCAACTTGCCGCATGCGGTCTAAAAGAAGATCTTTTCTTTGTAAAAGTTCTTTTTTATGGATTCCGTATGGCGAGTAATAACTTGGAGCGGGAAGCAATGCAGTTAAAGCTGCAGCTTCCGCCACAGAAATATCAGAGGCTGGCTTGTTAAAATAAGTCTGCGAGGCGGCTTCAACTCCATATGCATTTTGGCCAAAAGGAACAGCATTTAAATACCAGCTGAATATTTGGTCTTTTGAATACCTCCTTTCCATTTCTATGCTTAAAACCATTTCTCTCACTTTTCTGGCAATTGATTTTTGGTTTGTCAAATAAACAGTCCTTATTAATTGCTGGGTTATGGTTGAACCGCCCTGGTTGGCTGATTGCAGTTTTAAGTCGGTTAAAATAGCCCTCAATATGCCTTGAAAATCTACCCCTCCGTGTTCATAAAATCGGGCGTCTTCTGAAGTTAAAATGGCGTGCTTTAAATTGTCTGAAATTTTGTCAAAAGAAATAATCTCTCTTTTTTCTTCGCCGTAAATATCGTATAAAAGAATTTTGCCCGTCCTGTCATAAATTTTTGTTGACTGTATAAATGGGCTTTCATTAAATTTTTCAGGCCGCGGCAAATTCCATGTGTAATAAAAAAATATACAGATAACAAAAATGCATCCTATTAAAAAGGCAAACAACAAATATTTTGCAACAGTAAAAATGATTTTTTTATTTTTAGCCGTAAAAAAGTCTTTAAACATAAAAAATAGTTATTATATCTAAAATCCCCGCCGAGCACGGCGGGGATTAATAAAATTTTACTCTTCTTCTGTGGCAGCGCCATCTTCTTCGGATTCATCGTCGTCTAATTTTTCTGCGTCATCTCCGTCTTCTTCGTCTTCTTCGTTGTCCCAGTCGCTGTCTTCAAAATCGTCATCTTGATTAATAAGCCTGGTTAAAAATTCCTCTTCCATTTTTTTTATTTATTAATATTATTTTAACAATTAGTCTTATTATATTTTTTCACAAGCTATTGTCAATAGTAGCTTTTCCACAGTGAAGCGCAGATTGCTATGCCCAAAGCATCAAAAGCATCATCTTTTTTCCTATTATTTTTTTTTAGGTCAAAACAGCTCACGTCAACAGTTTTTTTAATCATTTTTATAACCTGTTTTTTTTCTGCCCTGCCATAACCTGCAATTGCCATTTTCATTTGAAGGGGAGTAAATTCAAATACCGGCAGTTTTTTTTCTGCAGCCGCCAGCAATATTACTCCTTTTGTCTGGCTTACCGGCATTACAGTTTTTACATTTTTGAAAAAAAATAAAGTTTCAACTGCTACAATTTCGGGTTTATGTTTTGCAATAAGTTTTCCAATTTCTTTATATATTTTTTTTAATCGCTCGCCAGTTGTTGTAAATTTATCAGTTATTATGCACCCAAAATCAATAACTTCAAGGCAGGGTTTTTGCCCTTTATTTTTTTTGATAACAGCATAACCCGTAATTACCGACCCAGGGTCTACCCCCAGAATTATCATGAGAAATTAGTTTTTTAGGTTTGAGTAAATGTCGTTTACCGAGTCGTTTTCATCGAGGGCTTCAAAAAGTTTTTCTGCCTGTTCTTTTTCTTTTTCTGAAAGCTCAACCTGTTCTTTTGCAACATAATCTAAGGAAGCAGATTCAATTTTTATTCCCTTCTCTTCTAATGTTTTTTTAACGCCGTCTAAATCTTCCGGTTTTGTAAAAATATCTATTTGATTATCATATGACTTGATATCGTCTGCGCCAGATTCTATTGCCAGCATTTCCAACTCTTCTTTGGTTTTTCCTTCACTATTTATAGTTATTACTCCCTTTCTGTCAAACATCCATCTTACAGCTCCTTCGCCGGCAAGTTTTCCATTGTTTTGGTTTAGGGCAACTTTTATTTCTCCCAAAGTTCTGTTTTTATTATCTGTAATACCTTCTATTATTATTGCTATTCCGCCCGGACCGAATCCTTCAAAAGAAACTTCTTCTAAAATTTCTCCGGCCAGCTCTCCTGTGCCTTTTTTAATAGCCCTTTCAATGTTTTCTTTGGGCATATTAAAACTTTTGGCCTGTTCTATTGTCATTTTTAGTTTGGCATTAGTGACCGGGTCGCCTCCTTTTTCTTTTGCCGCAATAGTTATCAGCCTGCCGAATTTAGAAAAAACTTTGCCCTTTTTTGCATCGGCTAATTCTTTTTGGGCTTTGATTGTTTTAAAATGGCTGTGTCCCGACATAAAAGTAAATAATTTTTAAATTTTTAAATTTTTGAATCTAAGCCTAATAAATAATACAATTACTGCAGAAACTATTGTCAGCGCCAGCGCTGTAAAAAATAAAAACCAAGGATTAATTTTTTCTTGGCCGCTGCTTAACAGTCCGGCTGTTGTTAAATTATTATTATCAGAATTTTCTAAATTTGACAAGCCGTTTTGAGTGTTTTGCTCTTTTGGCAGGACAATTATATTTTTTGCGCCTGGAGTTAAAGTTTTGCTCCATTGCCAGCCCGATCTAGTTTTATTATATGACTGCCCCAAAAGAGCTTTTTGAAATAACATTGAATCTTTAATTTTTCCATCCGGTGTCAACAAATTTAATCCGTCGCCGTCATTATTTAACATTATTTTTGTTTCAGGCCTTTTAAAAAACAAATATTCATAGGCTAAAATTTTTTTGTTTATTATAAATAATGTTTTTGTGCCTGCCGTGTCCTCAATTTTCCATCCTGTTAAATCAACTTCAAAATTATTACTGTTATAAAGTTCAATATATTCTTCTGTTTCGTCGGCTCCTTCCGGGCTCGGCAAAACCTCGTTTATAAAAACGCCCGCAATGTCATTCCCGCGCAAGCGGGAATCTAGATTATTTTGCGTGTCTGCTGTGTTCGTTTCTGGATTCCCAGTCAAGCTGGGAATGACAGTAGAACAACTAACGCAGGCCAAACCTTGCTCTTTTATTTTTTGCAAAGTTATTTCTCCAATTCCTTTTACTTTTAACAAATCATCAACCGAAGAAAACGGCCTTGCATCTATAATTGCTTGAGCATATTTTGGCCCAATGCCGGTTATTTTATCTAGCTCTTGCAAAGAAGCCGTATTAATATTTATTATTAGCAATAAAAATAAAAAAACTTTTTTCATTAAATTAACTGGCTTTGGCTGTTTTTCATTTTTATGCCTAGGTGCTCATAGGCCATGCGCGAGGCAATTCTTCCGCGGGGGGTGCGTTCAATAAAACCCATTTGCATTAAATAAGGCTCGTAAATATCTAAAATTGTGTTTTCTTCTTCCATGGCGGCCGCCGACAAACTTTGAAGCCCCACCGGCCCGCCATCAAATTTTTCAATAAGCGCCAATAAAATTTTTCTGTCGCCGGGCTCTAAGCCCATTTTATCAACTTCTAAAAAATTCAAGGCGCGTTCAGAAATTTCTTTTGTAATTAAGCCCGTGCCTTCAACCTCGGCAAAATCTCTTGCCCTTTTTAAAAGCCGGTTGGCAACGCGCGGAGTAAAGCGCGAACGCGCTGCAATAATTTTTATGGCTGGTGGCTCAATTTTAATTCTCAAAAGTTCCGCTGATTTTTTTATTATTTTTTCAATGTCTTCTGTTTTATAAAAATTTAGCTGAAAAATTGCGCCAAAGCGGTTTCTTAACGGGGTAGAAAGCAAGGCCGGCCTTGTTGTAGCTCCAATTAAAGTAAACTTTGGTAATTTTAATTCCATTGTTCGCGCCATTGGCCCTTTGCCCAAAACTAAATTCAATTTATAATCTTCCATTGCAGGATAAATATATTCTTCAACAGTATTTGAAAGGCGGTGTATTTCATCAATAAACAAAACATCGCCCTCGTTTAAGTTTGTTAAAATTGCAGCCAAGTCGCCGGCTCTTTCAATTGCCGGGCCCGAAGAAATTCTAATTTCTTTTCCCATTTCCAGCGCAACCAATTGCGCCAATGTGGTTTTTCCAAGCCCAGAATTTCCATAAAACAATAAATGATCGGGGCTTTGGCCTCTTTGCTTTGCCGCAGTCAGAATTATTCTTATATTCTCCTTAATTTTTTCCTGACCCACAAAATCGGGCCAATTTTTCGGCCTTAAGGCAGAATCTAAGACCTCATCTTCTTTTTCCGGCTTTTTGTCTAAAACGCTTGACATAAGCAATATAAGCTGATATAATTAAAAATATTGAAACTTTACAGAAACGGCTCTGGAGTTGGAGGTATTTATTTGGATTTGTCTTAGTTTTGGGTAATCTTGCTTTGGCTCGGTTATTCCTCAGACAAATCTTTCTTATTGTCCCAGACAATAAAACTACCTCCAACCCCAGAGCCGTTTTTTATTTTATTTCCGCAGATTGTTCCTCGTCTTCTTCTACAACGCGTTTTACTTCTTCCAATGTTGTTTCTCCAAAAACAACGTCAATTAAACCGGACTGGTACATTGTTGTCATTCCTTTTTTTATTGCCAAATCGCGAATTGAAGAAACCGGCGGGTTGGTTAAAATAAATTTTTCCATTTCAGAATCAACTAAAAATGCTTCAAATAATCCCTGTCTGCCCTTGTATCCTGTAAAGTTGCAAAATTCACAGCCCTTTTCTTTTACCCTGGCAATTTGCAGTTTGTCTAAGTCGGGCAGTTTTATTGACGGGGGTAATTTTTTCAAACCCCGTTTTAGCTCGGCTAATTCTTCAGAATTGGGTTTTGAAAGCGTTGAACATTTTTTACAGACTTTTCTCACTAACCGTTGAGCTACAGCCATTTTTAATGCTGGCGCTATTGATGAGGACTCTGCTCCCAAGTCTACAAGCCTTGGAATGGTTCCAGCTGCGTCATTGGTGTGCAAAGTAGAAAGTACCAAGTGGCCTGTAAGAGCTGCCTGCAGGGCTATTTTTGCTGTTTGGAGGTCTCTAATTTCACCCACCAAAATAACATCTGGGTCTTGCCTCACAATAGACCGCAACCCGTCTGAAAAGTCGTAACCTTTTTCAGGAGCCACCTGTGTTTGTGAAACTCCTTTTAAGTGATATTCAATTGGGTCTTCAATTGTAATAATTTTAATTTCGGGGTTTTGTATTTTTTTTAAAAATGCGTAAAGCGTTGTTGTTTTACCAGATCCGGTGGGGCCTGTAACAATTATCATTCCATTGGGCTTTGTAATTTCTTTTTGAAAAATTTTATACAAATCTTTTCTTAGTCCTAAGTCTTCTAGCCCAATCAGGCTTTTTGGATTTAAAATTCTCATTACAATAGATTCTCCATATTCGGCGGGCAAACTGGAATTTCTTATTTCAATTAATAAATCGGAAACTGCAATTGTAAATCTGCCGTCTTGGGGCTTGTCTGTGATATTTAATTTTAAGTGCGAAAGAAGTTTTAATCTTGAAAGCAGATGGCGGTAAATATTTTGGTCAAAAAAAACAACATCTTGTAAGATGCCGTCTAACCTTATTCTTAATCTTGCATTGTCTTCCTGCGGTTCTATGTGAATGTCTGAAGCCTCTAATTTTATAGCTCCAAATAAAATAACGTCTAAGAGCCGAGTAGTATCTCCGGTTATATATTTTTTTATTTTTTCTTCAAATGTGGAAATGCTTTTGACTTCTTTTTCCACTTCTAAAATAACTTCTGGAGAAATTGTTACAGACCCTAATAATTTTTTTGTGGTTGTTTCCATAGATTTTCTTTGATTATTTTTAGATCGGCTCCTTTTTTCATTAATAAACTGGCTGTTTCAAAGGTTTCCGGAGTTATTTTTGAATTTCCAAAATTTTCTGTAAAAGCCGCAATTCCGGCCAGAAGACATGTTGCAGCTTCTTTTTTGATTAAATCAATATGCGGACTCTTTACCAAATCTAAGGCTGTCTCGGCCAGAGAAGAGCCCCTTATCAAGTTTATTTTACCAAAGTTTTTGTTTTTTGTCTCCGCCTCTTCTCCACTGTCTATGTTTAAAATGGGCGAATCAAGTAAAAATCCAAAAGAGTCCATTTTTTTTGCCATCTGGTCTTTAAAGTCTTTTATTCCTAAAGTAATTATAAGGTCTGGCTTGGCATCGGAAAAATAAAAAGAAATATCGTCTTTTTTTATAATTCCTTTATTTAAGGTTAAATGGACTTTCAGCCCCTGTTCGTCTTTGTCGTAAAAAATTTGTGAAATATCGGCCACCTTGCTTGGAATTGAAATAACAAAATTTTTAGGATAAGAAATAAAATCTAATGAAGGAATCAAAAATTTCAGGTTTTCCGGCAGAGTTTCGTCTATCACCAGGTTTACATTTTTGTTTAATTCTTTTAAAGTATAAAAAAGAGCCAAAGCAGTTGCCACGCTGTCGGGATCGGCGCTCCCTTCGGGCACAATGTAAATATTTTTAGCTTCGTTTATTAATTGTTTTGCCTGTTCTAAATTTTCCATGTTTTTTTAGTTAGTTTACACTATGCGATTTTGTTTTTTTAGTCAACTATTTTAATTCACATGATAAAAAAATATACAACAAAAAGTTTTTTAGAAACTCAAAAGCTGGGAGAAAATTTAGTCCTTGTCATTGCGAGGACCCCGCCAAGGCGGGGGACGAAGCAATCTAAAACTGCCGTTGTTTTGGCGCTACAGGGAAATTTGGGCGGAGGAAAAACAACATTTTTACAAGGTTTTGCAAAAGGACTAAATATTCAAGATAAAATACTCAGCCCAACTTTTGTAATTATGAAACGGTTTGGTAATTTTTATCACTTTGATTGTTATAGAATAAACAAGCCGGAAGAAATTTTGGAATTAGGCTTTGCAGAAATAATTTCAGACCCCAAAAATATTGTGGCAATTGAATGGCCCGAAAAAATAAAAAAATATCTCCCCAAAAACACAATCAAAATAGACTTCAAATTTATCGACGAAAACACTCGGGAAATTTTAATGGTAATTTGACTTATGGCTCGTATAATAGTATTATGAAAAAAAATAAATATATGGCTGAAAATATAATTTTATCAAAAGAAACAATACGCAGAAAACAGGGCGTAGTGATTTTATCTTTAAAAGAGTATGAAAGATTGCGGGAAAGAGCAGTCCCTAATTTTTATTTGGAAGGCGAGGATGCGGAAAAACTGGATAAATTAGTAGAACAAGGGTTGAGAGAATATCAAAAAGGAAAAAGTAAAACTATAAAGTCCCTAGCAGATTTGGACTAATTTATCAAATGATGATAATTAAAATATCGTCTAAGTTTGAAAAAAGTTATCCCCGATTACCTGAAAAAATCAAGAAAAAAGCAAAAGAAAAAGAATTTATTTTTAGAAATAATCCTTTTGATGTCCGTTTGAAAACTTATAAACTTTCTGGGATAGACAAGGAATGCTGGGCTTTTTGGATTGACGATTCTTATCGTATAAAATTTATTTTCCTCTCCAAAAGAGAGGTTTTGTTTTTAGACATTGGGACTCATGATATTTATAAAAAATAAATGGAAACAAAAAGGTTAATAATAATAGATTCTAATGCGCTGTTGCACCGGGCGTTTCATGCTTTGCCTCCTTTAACAAATAAGAAAGGCGAGTTAACCGGAGCTGTTTACGGATATTTGCTGACATTATTTAAAGCAATAAAAGATTTAAAAGCAGATTATGTGGTTGCCTGTTTTGACACAAAAGCCAAAACTTTCAGGCACCAAGAGTATAAAGAATATAAGGCTCACAGAATTGCCACTCCAGACGGAATAATTTCACAAATACCAATGGCAAAAGAAATTCTTGAAGCTTTTAAAATTCCCGTTTTTGCAAAAGACGGGTTTGAGGCAGACGATCTAATTGCTACAATTGCCACAAGGGCCGCAGAAAAAGACAATTTGGAAATTTTTATACTAAGCGGGGACCTTGATAATTTACAGCTTGTTTCAGATAAAATAAAAGTTTATACTTTAGGTAAGGGAATAAAAGATACAGTAATTTACGATAAAAATAAAGTTGTAGAACGTTTTGGAGTAACTCCGGAACAAATGAATGATTTTAAGGCGCTAACCGGAGACCCCTCAGACAATGTGCCCGGAGTTCCGGGAATTGGCAAAAAAACTGCGGCAGAAATTATACAAAAATACGGCAGCATTAAAAATCTTTATGACGAATTATCAACAGACACGGCTGTTTTGAAGCCAAAAGTAAAAGAAGCTTTAAAAACTAATAAAGAAAGCGCATTTTTATCGCAACATTTAATAGAAACAAAAAAAGATGTTGATATAAATTTTAATTTGGAAGATTGCAGCTTCGGAAAATTCAACTTAAACGAAATTGAAAAAAAATTAATTGATTTGGAGTTTAATTCTTTAATCAATAATATTTTATGGCTAAAATCATATCTAAAATAGCGACCCCTATAATTCTTACGGGAATTTTTACCATTATTGTTTTTGTCGCTTTAGACTACAGCAGATTAGATTTTAATTTTTATATGGTTTTTTCAATTTTGATTATATATGTGTTTTTTTTCGGTTTTGCTATTGGCCAGAATTTTGTTTCTCCATTAAAAAAAATATTGCAGAGAGCCGTTGAATTAACCAAAGGAGACTTATCATCTAGGGTTTATTTAGAATCAAAAGATGAATTAGGCGAGCTGGCAAAGGTTTTTAACGAATTGGCTGACAAGCTTGAGGAAAATAAATCTACCATTGAGGCAACAGAAAAAGGAGTTGATATAAAAGTAAAAGCCAGGACAGAATCGTTAGAGGAAACAATAATGGCATTAGAACAAAAAATTAAAAACAGGACATTTGAGCTTGAAAAAATGATAAGCGATTCTCAGAAACTGCAGAAAGATGCAAAAAATAAAGAAATTGAAGTGGGGGAACTTAGGCAGGAAATTAATAGTTTTAAAAAAGGCCTAGGCAAGCCCAAAAAGAGAGTGTTAGTTGATAAAAATTAAAAAATTAAAACCGTGCCAGAGCTTCCGGAAGTTCAAACAACTGTAAACGGGTTAAATAAAAAGGTCCTGAACAGGGCCTTTCTTGATGTGTGGTCAGATTGGGAAAAAATTCTTAAGAAGCCAAAAAGTTTTGTTGATTTTAAAAAAGAAATAAAAAATAAAAAAATAAAAAAAGTTTGGCGTCGCGCAAAAAATGTTATTTTTGATTTGTCAGAAAATTATTCTTTATTGGTTCACCAAAAAATGACGGGCCACTTGCTGGTTGGAAGGTGGGAGCAGGCAAATAATATATGGAAGCCCGTTGATAAAAAAAGTCTGCTCAATGATCCGTATAACAGATTTTTGCATTTAATATTTTTTTTGGACAACAAAGAAATGCTGGCGCTTTCAGACGCCAGAAAGTTTGCAAAAGTTGAATTATGGAAAACAAATGAATTATTAAATTCAAAAGAATTCAATAATTTAGGGCCCGAGCCTTTGGAAAAAAGTTTTACTTTTGAGAAGTTTAAAAACGCGCTTTTAGGAAGCCCGCCTTCGCTAAAGTTTCGGCATGGTAAAATAAAACAAGTTATAATGGACCAAAATGTGATTGCCGGCATAGGAAACATTTATGCCAGCGAGGTTTTGTGGCAGGCAAAAATACATCCTGAAAAAAGTCTTGCAAAATTAAGCAAAAAAGAGTTAAAATCTTTATACGAGGCAATAAAAAAAGTTTTAGAGCTTTCAGTAAAATTAGGCGGAGAAAGTTTTGCCGATTACAGAAATGTTGAAGGCAAAAAAGGCGAATTTGACAGTGAGAGAAAAGTATACCGCAGGGAAGGCGAAAAATGCTTTCGCTGTGGAACAATTATAAAACGGATAAAAATCGGCGGTCGAAGCTCATGCTTCTGTCCTGCCTGCCAAAAATTATAAAAAATGTGCGACATCGGAAGTCGCACAATTCTAATATATGCCGCGAAGAAAAGAAAAATTTATTGATGGTGAAATTTATCATATTACTTCAAGGGCTATTGATGATAATTTAATTTTTAAAGATATAAATGATTATTATCGTGGCATTTTTTCAATTTACGAATTTAATAATGTCAGTCCCGTAAGCATATTTATCAGGCGGAGAAATCGCACTATTGAGAAAAAAAGAGAAAAAATGTGCGACATCGGAAGTCGCACAAATTTTACAGCAGTTGACGAAAGGAAGCGATTTGTAGATGTTTTGGCATTTTGTTTTATGCCAAATCATATACACTTGCTATTAAGGCAAATCAGAGATGGCGGAATATCTAAGTTTATGCAAAAAGTCGGTATCGGTTATGGAAAATATTTTAACGGGAAATACAAAAGAAAGGGGCATGTTTTTCAAGATGCATTCAAATCGGTTCACATAGAAAACGATAATCAATTTATGGCAACTGTTTCCTATATTTTTTCAAACCCCATTGCATTAATTGAGCCGGGTTGGAAAGAACTGGGAATCAGAAATCATTCCGTGAAAGAAGTGGTAAAATTTTTAGAGGATTATAAGTGGTCTAGTTATCAGGATTGTATCGGCGTCAAAAATTTTCCTTCGGTAACTCACAGAGATTTTTTACTTGAAGCAATGGGCGGAGAGCAGGGTTTAAAAGACACAGTTCAAAATTGGATAGAATATAAAACAGATGTAGGGCAATCCGCAGATTTATTTTTAGAGTAGCTTAAAATTGGGGGACATCGGAAGTCGCACAATTTGTTTGAAAGATTGACACAAATTAAATAATATGATAATGTTATAAACGAAGAAAAGGAATGTTTCCTTTTCAAAAACGCCTGTTAGAAGCGGGCAAAACAGTTCTTTGAAGGAGAAATGCCATGAGTAGTGGTAACCTGTTTGAGCGGCTGTTCAAATTGTGGGCGAGCATTTGCAAGCTTATTTTGGACGGCAAGCGCACCGCAGAGGAGGTGTGCCGCGTGCTTCAAGCGATTGTTGATGGAAAAATGTTGGTTGAGGCAAAGCCGACCTTGCAGGAAATGCTGGCCGATTGGGCCAATTTCAACAAGGAAGTCTTTGGCCTTGACTTAGACTTTTCGGGAATTACGGTTCCCGATCGCAAACCCGACTTTGATCGTCTGCTGGTGATTGCCCAAGGAATGACTCCCCAGCACTTGTTTGACAAGTGCAAAGAGTTATTCCCGTCATGGAAATACACTGACAGCAATCTGGACGAAGTCATTAAGTCCGACCGCACTGCCCAAGACGGCCACTATGCTGTTTGGGTTCGCGACCACGCAGAGGCAGATGAGGAAAACGAAAACTTATCTGCTGACGATTTGAAAAAACGCGGTACTTCCGAGATTACTCTTGAAGAACGGATGCTCTATGAGCTGAAGTTTTTCAAGGAGACCGGCGATCATTTGGACAAGTCAAATTGGACACTTTGCGGCGGGTCTCGCAATTCCGATGGCAATGTGCCGAGCGCGAACTGGGACGACGAGTTCAAGGTCAGCTGGAGCTGCTTCGACGGCCGCAGCGGCCGCCTGCGTTCCCGCTCCGTCGTTTCCTTACCGCGGAGTCCCGCTTAGCGGGATGTAGCGGTATCATGTGTCCTTCCGCAAACTCGTTTTGCGGAAGGACATTTTTTGTCCGTGTGAGGGCGGGGCTCACACAAAACTTGACGCGGGTTTTGAATGGTGGTATAATTAAATATTAGGGTAAGCAATTGTGCTCACTCTATGTTGCACCTTTTTTGAAGGAGACTGGCAATGGCACGGCCAATTGTCGGTGACGTGTCGGCTTGGCTTGGCGCGTTTAAAGAGTTCCATCGTCAGTGTGACGACGGAAGCCTGACGCTTTGTCAAATCCAGGCGTTGCTGGAACATCGGGATTCTTTCTCGACGTTTCCGGACATTGACTGGCCTGAGACCCATAAGGCCTTGGGTTTGCAGGACGAGTATCGCGAAGCGGCAAAGACCTTAGTGCTGCCCACTGATCGTCCGGACTTGTGGGTGATGCCTATGATTAAAGGCGTTACCTCAAACAAGATCGTTGCCGGCCACAAAAAGTTAGGCGTTAACTTCTGGTTATACGCCGATGACCTGGATGCAGCTGTGCCAACTCACGACCGCGACGCAAACCGCGACGGCAGTTATGTGGTCGGTTTTCGCCGCACCGTGGAGGCTGACCAAGAGAACGCCGACAAGTCGGCTAACGATCTTGCCAAGGTTGGCCACAAGGGCATTGTTTTGCCCGAACGATTGTTGCTCGGAGCAGGATTTTATGTGGCTACTGGCCAACACTTGGACGTGAAAACCGTGACACTTTGCACGGGCTCTCGCGATACGGATGGCCACGTGCCGAGCGTCTACTTCAATTCCGCCTACCGCAAGGTCAACGTCCACTGGTTCGCTCATGGCAATCGCCGCGGCGATCTGCGTTCCCGTTCCGTCGTTTCCTTACCGCGGAGTCCCGTTTAGCGGGACGTAGCGGTATCATGTGTCCTTCCGCAAACTCGTTTTGCGGAAGGACATTTTTTGTATAAATTTGATATTATTTTTAATTTAGATAATATAGACTAATATGATTATATTTTTGTACGGGGAAGATTCTTATAGGACAAAAAGGAAATTGGAAGAAATAATTTTGGGTTACAAAAAAATCCATAAATCCGGGCTGAATTTAATTTACATTGATGCCAAAGAAAAAGATTTTGAAGATTTTTACAGCAATCTTAGAATTAATTCAATGTTTGCTGAAAAAAAACTGATAATTTTAAAAAATATTTTTTCCGCCCAAGGCGGACCAGCCTCAGGCTGGCAAGATGAATTTTTGAAAGAAATTAAAAATCTGGAAAGCTTAAAAGATATTATTGTTGTTTTTGAAAAAGATTCTGTTGACGAGCGGAACAAACTTTTTAAAACATTAAAAAAAGAAGCAAAATCACAGGAATTTAATTTATTGGGAGGCGGACCGCTTCTGGCGTGGCTGGACAAAGAGTTTGAAAATTGCAAAGCAAAAATTGACCCTATGGCAAAAAATGCGTTTTTAAATTGCACTGGGAATAATCTCTGGCTGGCAGGAAATGAAATAAAGAAAATGGCCGATTATAAAGCCGGAAAAATGATAAAAAAAGAAGACATAGAGCTGTTAATGAGGCCAAATACTGAAAGCGATATTTTTAAAACAATAGATGCGATAGCTTTGAAAAATAAAAAACAAGCGCTGATTTTTTTGCACAAGCACATAGACAACGGCGACAATGTTTTATATCTGCTTTCAATGATAGCTTACCAATTTAGAAATCTTTTAATAATAAAAGAACTGATTGAAAAAGGAAATCCTTATGGCAATATTGCAAAAAAATCAGGGCTAGGCCCTTTTGTTGTGCAAAAAAGTTATTATTTGTGCAATCAATTTTCTTTGCCCCAGCTAAAAAAAATCTACCAGAAAATTTTTCTGATAGATTTTAATATTAAAACAGGAAGAATTGACGCCGAAACCGCGCTGGATTTGTTGGTATTTGAAATTTAATTTTTATTTTGAAGATCTTGCCACCAGTTTTGTAAGCCTGGATTTTTTTCTTGAAGCCTCATTTTTTTTAATCACTCCTACTTTTGCGGCTTTATCTAAGGCTTCATATAATTTTGGCAAAAGAGCTTCTGCCTCTTTGGCTTTTTTTGCCAAAACTAAAGATCGGGTCTCTTTCACGAGGCTTTTTATTTTGTTTGTATAAATAAGGTTATGGGCTTTTCGTTTGATATTTTGGCGCAAAGCCTTTTTTGCTGATTTTGTAATTGCCATATAAAAATATGTTAGCAAATATATTTGAATTTGTCAAAGGGCTGATGCAATGCTATATTTAAAATGAGTTTCAGAACGTTGACAACAACAATAAGGAGATAGCCATGAATGTGCTTCTCGTTTACCCCGTGTATCCGCGTGATGCGTTCTGGAGTCTTTATGGTTCCTTGAAGTTTGTATCTAGAAAAGCAGCTTTTCCCCCACTGGGATTACTGACTTTGGCTGCAATGTTGCCAAGCGAATGGAATTTGAAATTGGTTGATATGAATGTTAATCAGCTCACAGATAAAGACATCAAATGGGCTGATTGCGTTTTTGTCAGCGCAATGGCAACGCAGACGGAGTCTGCAAAAAATGTCATAAGGCATTGTAACCAGCTTGGAGTAAGGGTCGCAGCCGGCGGTCCGGTTTTTATAACCGGGTATGAACAGTTTGCCGGCGTTGACCACTTTGTTTTGGGAGAGGCCGAAGCAGTGCTTGATGAATTCGTCAGAGATTTTCAGGCTGGCCGCGCAAGGAGGCTTTATGTTTCGGACAAACATCCGGAAATTAAGAAGGCCGCCATTCCAATGTGGAACCTGATAAACACGGGCGACTATGTTTCGCTTCCTGTCCAGACTACTCGGGGCTGCCCGTTTAGCTGTGATTTTTGCGACATTATTGTGATCAACGGGCAAATTCCCAGGTCAAAAGAAATTGGACAGGTTCTGAGGGAACTGGACGCCATATACAAGACAGGATTTCGCGGTTCTGTTTTTGTGGTTGACGACAACTTTGTCGGTAACCGGCGTTATACCAGAGAACTTCTGGCTGAAATCATCAAGTGGCAGAAAGCGAAAAACTACCCATTTAAGTTTTTCACTCAGGCGTCAATAAATCTTGCCGATGACGAACTTTTAATGGACTTAATGATTCAGGCGAGATTTTATTCTGTTTTTGTGGGCATTGAAACTCCAAACAAAGCGGGTTTAGCAGAGTGCGGCAAAAATCAGAATGTAAAACGCGATCTTGCCCGGTGTGTGGCAAAAATTCAGAACGCGGGATTACAGGTAATGGGCGGGTTTATTCTGGGTTTTGACTCAGACCCCTCAACAATTTTTGACGATATGATTGAATTTATCCAGCAAAACGGAATTGTTGTTGCTATGGTTGGTATTTTGCATCCGGCTCCCGGAACTCCGCTTTACGAGCGGTTGAAATCTGAGAACAGGCTACTGCAAAATACGACCGGCGATAACACAGACGGTTTGCTGACCTTCAAGCCAAAAATGGATCCAGAAGTTCTTTTGAAAGGATATAAAAGGGTCGTCAAAACGATTTACCTGCCTGAAAATTACCACAAAAGAATACGCGCTTTCTTGCAGCACTACAGGCCGCCGAAAAACTGGAAAGGGCCGAGCTTTTTGGATGTCCTGGCAGTTTTGCTGTCTGTGTGGCATCTGGGGATTATGGAAAAAAACCAAGAAGTCAGGCGTTTCTACTGGAGAGATTTGTTTCTGGCAAGAGAATTTCCGGGAACGTTTGCCGCGATTGTTGCGCAGTGCATACATGGCGCGCATTTTATGGAGGTTGTAAAAACAAAAGGGTTCTAACTGAACCAGCGCAGGTCCTGCCAAGGCGGGACTTTTTTATTTGACCTTTATTTTACGAATGGTATTATTAATTAATGGAAAAAAATAATTCAAGCGAACTTATAACACAAGTAGATACTCTTTCGCCAAAGCCAGAGAAATTTGATGTAAAAAAGAAAAGAGGCCGGCCCAAAAAAATTAAAACAATTGAGCCGGAAGCGCCAGAAACAATAGTTCAAGAAAATACAGTTATTGTAGAACCGGCAGAACCAGAAAAAAAAGAAATTGAAGAGCCGCCAAATATTTTAAAAGGCCTTAATGAAGAAAAGAAAAAACTTGAGGCGCAAATTTCTTCAGAAACAGATGAAAATGTAAAAAAAGAATTATTAAAACAAAAAAGAGGTCTTTGTTTAGAAATTTTACAAACAGCCGGCATAGGAACAGGCAAAAATATAGAAGAAGAAATAAAACAAGAAGAGCAAAGGCAGTTGGGAATAAGTATTGCCGCAAGCGGATTTAAAAGCATGGAAAATTATGAAAAGACCATGAGAGACAGATATTTCAATGAGATAATTTTAGCAAGTAATTTATCTGGCGAACAAAGAAAAGCTCTTGCAAAAGACGGCAAATTAGCTATAAACAAACATGTAATTTTAAGCAAAGAAGAAGTGGCTGCCTGTATTAGAATGGGCATAGATGTTTTAAAAACAAAAAAAGCTGTTTTTTCTAAAAAAATTAAAACGGTTATTAAAAACGAGAAATACGAGGATAATGATTTAGATAGTTTTAAAAAAAGTATTGAAGCCAGCCAAGAAATGGCAGCTATAAATGAAGAAGCCCGGCAGAAAATAGAGCAAAGAAAAAATGAAATTATAGATAAAGGAATTACAGATTTTGTATTAAATAAAAAAGTTTTAGAAATAACGGATCCATTGGAAGAAAAAGAGTCCGTTGAATTTTCTGAAAATCCTGAAGAAGCGCGCAGTTTAAAAATTGAAACGCCAGAAGACCAGTTAAAAAATTTAGAAAGCTTAAGAACTAGCTGGGATCAGGCAAATATTATTTCTACGGCTTTAAAAGAAAATAAAAAAGCGACATTGCCGGATGGCGAAGTTTTAGATCCCAACAATGAAGAAAACAGAAAACTTCTGGAAGATGCCAAAAATTCTCTTTCAGATGAAATTATAAATATTGCCGGCAAAATCAGCGGCAGAAATTTAAGAAAAGAGGCAGCGGCGGCTGTAAATTATGACCTAGAACAAAAAGATCCAGAAAAGCAAAATGAATTTAGAGACTGGCTTACAAAAGAAGTCCAAAAAATATACGAGAATTCAATGGAAGAATTAAAAAAAGTGGCGCAGGTGTCTGAAAAAAAGATAACACTTGAAGATTTAAGGCCGCCCAAAAAAATACAAGAAGAAATAGAAAAAAAATATCCGTTTAATTCAACTTTTTAATTAAATCTCTTAGTTCGGCGGCGCGCTCAAAGTCTAAATTTTTGGCCGCCGTTTTCATTTCTTTTTCTAAAAGTTTTTTATCGCGCGCTAATCCAAACTCAAAATCTATGTCTTCTTTTTTTGAAAAATCCCAGTCTCTTATATCTGTGACAATTGTTTTTGGAACAATTTTATTTTTTTTGTTATAATTTTCCTGAATTTTTCTTCTTCTGTTTATTTCAGCAATTGCCGATTCCATTGATAAAGTTGTTTTATCTGCATACAAAATTACCCGGCCTTGAATATGCCTTGCCGCTCTGCCCATAGTTTGAATTAGGGTTGTTTTGTTTCTTAAAAAACCTTCTTTATCTGCATCTAAAATTGCAACCAAAGAAACTTCGGGCAAATCTAAGCCCTCTCTTAAAAGATTTATCCCAACTAAAACATCAAATTTTCCCTGTCTTAATTTTTTTAAAATTTCAGGCCTTTCCATTGTTTTTATTTCAGAGTGCAAATATTGGGTTTTTATTCCGTGTTCAACCAAATAGTTTGCAATTTCTTCAGCCAATCTTTTAGTCAAAGTTACAACCAGAACTCGTTGTTTTTTAGCGGTTTCTTTTTTTATTTCTTCCATTAAGTCTTTTATTTGGTTTTCTGTTTTTTTTATTTCAATTGAAGGCTCCAGTAAACCGGTTGGGCGTATTAACTGTTCAACAATATTTTTACCCGATTTATTTTTTTCAAATTCAGTCGGAGTTGCAGAAACATAAATTGTTTGTTTCTGCCTTTTTTCAAATTCAGCAAACGATAATGGCCTGTTGTCAATAGCAGACGGTAAACGAAATCCAAAATCAATTAAAGTTTCTTTTCTTATTTTATCTTGTACAGACATGGCCCTAATTTGGGGCACAGAAATGTGCGACTCATCTATAAAAATTAAAGAGCCATTGGGATTAAAATAATTAAAATAATCAACCAAAGAAAATGGGGTAGACCCCGGTTTTCTAAATTCTAAATGCTGTGAGTAATTTTCAATTCCGTGGCACGAGCCGGTTTCTTTTAACAGTTCCAAATCATAATTTGTTCTTTGCTCTAACCGTTCTGCCTCTAATAATTTTTTTTCTTTATTCAAAATTGCCAGTCGTTCCTGCAATTCTAATTTAATATTTTCTATGGCAATGTTTAGCTTGTTTTGCGGAGCCACCCAGAATGTGGCGGGAAACAGCTTAAACGGCGATTCTGAAATTTTTGATATTTTGTCTCCCGAAAATTCAACGCGAATTATTTTTTCTCCGGTTACTAAGTATATTTCAATCAAATCTCCGCGTACGCGAAAAGTTCCTGGCTTAAATTCAATATCGTTTCTCTGGTATTGCAAATTTGTTAAATGTAAAATAAAATTTTTGCGTTTTATTTTTTGACCAGTTTTTATTTCTAAAGAAATATTTTCATAGTTTTCAGGCGAGCCAATGTTATATATGCAAGAAACCGAAGCCACCACAATTACATCTTTTCGCGTTGTCACGTCTTGAACTGCCGCGTGCCTTAATCTGTCTATTTCTTCGTTTATTTTTGCGTCTTTTTCAATATAAGTGTCGGATTGGGGAATATATGCCTCGGGCTGGTAGTAGTCGTAATATGAAACAAAATAATGCACCGCGTTGTTTGGAAAAAATTCTTTAAATTCTTGGTATAATTGGGCTGCCAAAGTTTTGTTTGGCGAAATAATTAAAGTTGGCTTTTGTGTTTTTGCAATTACATTTGCCATTGTCATTGTTTTGCCGCTTCCTGTAACGCCCAAAAGTACCTGGTCTTTTGCTCCGGTTTTTAAATTTTTTGACAGCTGTTTTATGGCTTCGGGCTGGTCGCCGGCCGGCTTATATTTTGATTTTAGTTCAAATTGCATATACAATGTATATAATAATACGTTTATGATAAGCTATTTAAGTGGAAAAATTATTTTAAAGCGAGATAAGTTTATTATAATTGATGTGGCTGGCGTTGGCTATAAGGTTTTTTTGAGTCGCCAAACCCTATTAAAATTACCAGAAATTGGGCAGAATATCAAGCTGTTTTGTTTTCAAAATGTCAAAGAAGATGTTTTAGATTTATACGGATTTTTATCCTACGACGAGTTGGATTTTTTTGAGGTATTAAATGATATTCATGGCGTAGGGCCAAAAGCAGCTTTGGAAATTTCTGTTTTGGGGCCTTTGGAAAAAATAAGAGATAAAATTTTGGCGCAAGATGAAAAAATATTTGCAGGCATTCCGGGTATCGGAGCAAAGAGAGCTTCTTCTATTATATTGGAGCTGACAGGTAAAATAATGTCAAAACCAGCCGGTTCAAAAAGTTCGGCAGACGAGGCAGAA
>Ga0210057_1003833_pt1 | contig 20419 bp, 21 predicted proteins | sample CryGeyCG2114_010_2_FD_183968 | JGI IMG/M metagenome (GOLD analysis project Ga0210057, IMG submission 183968) | Groundwater microbial communities from aquifer - Crystal Geyser CG10_big_fil_rev_8/21/14_0.10 (SPAdes) (version 2) | ecosystem: Environmental > Aquatic > Deep subsurface > Groundwater ...
AACAAAATCTTTGTGAAATTAAGGGGCGGAGCGTCAGTTTCGTTCGGGCGAGGCAGGCAGAAAAAGGGGTGTGGGGAAAGTACCCCGAAGGAGTCGCTTCGCGACCCTACGGGGTAAAAATGCCCGCCTCGCCCTCGCTTTTCCGCCGCCGCCGAATTTCGTGCCAACGAAGTTGGCGCGCCGCAAAAATTATTTACTAAAATAATTTTCCGGGACCATTTGGATTGTAACCTTTCTCTATTTCTTCGCCGCCCTTAAATCCGTCTCCGTCGGTAAGAGCTCAAGAATATAATCAGGACTTGCGGTTTCTATATTAGGATTCTGCCTTAACTGGTCAACTATTGATTTAATTTCGATACCTGTTTTAGGTGGAGAAAATTTAATGTAATAAGTCTTAAAATCTGGAATCTCTCCAGCGATCCTCCCACCTATTCCATTAGCAATTTCTTCAACGGTTTGCCTACTAACATTGTCTTTAACATCGATACTTATCAACTCTGAAGATATCTCTTCACCTGTTGGAAGAGTAGTAACATTTTCTGGATTAGTTTCTGGAATTATCCAACCTAAATCAGAAGGTGTTAAAGCTCTCTTTGGTTTATCTTCAGTAACAAGCGGTGTTTTTACTTTCTCTATTTTGCTTAAGGAATACCAAGTTGCCCCGCCTAAGACTAAAAAACCAAAGATGATTAATAAAATTATTACTATGGGAGAAGGGATTTTTTGAATCATAAGAGTAAAATTTTTTGAAATGGTCCTCGTTTAAGAAACGACCAACAGACTGTTTTTCTCTATAAATGGAGGTTTTATTTTTTAATAATAATCGACCTTTTGGATAACTACTTCTATTTTATTCTCAGCAAGTCGCCTTGTCAAATTCTTGTACATGAAAGGTACCTGCCAATGGGGGCTATACTTGTTTTTAGTCCCATTCTTTTGTATTGGTGGATACATGGTGATTATAATCGTTATCTTTGGATTATTAGTGGGCCATTCCCATACAGCCATTTTGGCGGCGGCCCGTTTCAGTTAGTTTTGTACAGTGGGTTATTTTTAGCTGGGGTTTTATTTTTCGCTATAACATTCATATTACGAAAAAAATACTTAAATTAATTTTTTGTAGCATTTTCAGACACAAGAGCGATGCGAATGAACATACTGGCGTACTCGCCAGTGTGCGGGTCTTCCTCATTCGTTCAGTTTTCATTCAAAGAAGGTTCGCGCATTTTCAAACAAAGGGCGCCAAAAAGGAATCAAACCCGTATCATTAAAATTGTGTCCCCGAGGGGAATCGAACCTCTATCCCGGGCTTCGGAGGCCCGTGTTTTATCCATTAAACTACGAGGACTTGTCAAATTTATTAGGTAGGAATTCTAAAATAATATACGTCGTATCGCTGGGCGCCGGCGAGTAAGAAATCTTTAATTCAACCTTCTTAAAAACGTCTTTTATCTTTTTCGCCAATTTAACGGCTAACTGGTTTTCAGTGGTTGTTATTTTTATGCCGTCTCTTGTTTCTTTTACGGCAATCAGCCTGTCCAACGGGTCTTTCTGATAAGCTCGCCGGCAAAAAGCTTTAACTAAATTGATTAAATTGTTTTTTATTCTTGCCGGGGCATTTTTAACAATAATTTCGCCCTCAAACTGCTTGTTTTTAATCATTCGGCAGGCCGGACAAAGCAAAAACTTAACCGGCAAATTTTCTTTTAAATTTTTGTAATTTCTTAAATTATGATGCCAAGATTTTTTGTAATAGACCGCCTGGCACCCGTCGCAAAAAATCAAGCCAGGCCCGCTTTTTGAAAATTTTTCAATTTTACGCTGTCTCCATCTTTTCATAAAAATCAGTATATTATCTCATAAATCATTCCGCCGACAAATATCAAAAGCAAAAAATAAACAACGAGAGGATTTATCTTTTTTAAAAAAATTTCCTGGCGCTCAATGTTGGCGCGGCGCGCTTTCAGCCAAATTAAAACAATAAGAATTCCTTCCATACTGATAAAAATGCCTCCGACAAGCGCAACCAATCCCAAGAAATTTTGAAAGCCTAAAAAATATAAAAACAGCGGAACGGCAATAACGATAAAGCCCGCTAAAATTCCGGAAAATTTTAAATCATGCTCTAAACTTTTTTTAATGTCCCGACCAATCACAATATAAGAACTCCACAAACAAATCAATCCTAAAATCCCCAAAAACCGCAAAATTAGCGCCGGCAAACGATTGAATAATCCGGAAATCGCGTCTTCGGAAACCGTTTCCGATAAAGATAAAATGCCGAAAACAAAGAGTAAATAAATCAGCGCCGGCGCCAAACTTCCTAAAATAATCGGAATTTTAGCTTTAATCTGCTGACAATTATTTCTTCTGAAATAACCGAGCAGCGCCGGCACCGCCATCCGACCGCTCAACGAGAACAAAACCGCGCCGTAAGGCAAAAAAATATTGTTTAAATTGAAAAGAGGGGCTGAAAAAATTTTTCCGGAATCGCCTATCAAGCCATACACGAATATTGTCGCAATAATGGCCGCTATGCCAGCCGTAATCAAAAATTCCGAAATCGCCAGCCGGTTGATGCCGATAAAAACCGCCAATGAACCGGTAAACCAAAAAAGCAAAAGTTTATAAACGTCGAAAAATCCGGCGGCTGAAGCGAACAAATTGAAAAAACTTATTGACAAAACCAAGTAAACAGTAAGGACAAAAAGCATTCCGACAACGCTTGTCAAAAAAGCCAGCCATTTCCCTTTTGTTCCGAGATAAATTCCGGCGTAGCCCGAAAAACGATGGTTTTCTCCGGTGCGAAGAATAATGTCGCCGTACATTAAATGAATAATGACGAAAACAAGACTAAAAACCGCTAAATAAAAAATACCGATTAAAATTCCGGCTTTTCCAAAAACATAAGGCAGGGCAAACATTCCGGCGCCAGTAATCGTGCCCGCCAACAAACTTGCCGGTAAAATTATATTTTTATACATTAAGCCTTAAAAATTTTATCCCCTTCTCTTACTTTCTCGTCAACCTTAACCCCGACCTCCTGCGCTTTTTTGGCGCTTTTTATGCTCTGATGGTCATACTGCATGGAATCAATTATTTGAACAAAATCAGTATGAGCGCCTTTAAAATGAACCTTCTCGCCGACCTCAAATTTGCGGTTAAACTTTATAACGGCAACGGCTAAATGACCGTAATAATGAGTGATTTCGCCTATGGGTTTTTCCTCCATATTGACTTACAACTTACGACCCGCAACCCACGACAGCTATTTGTCGTTTGTCGTTAGTCGTCAGTCATTGATTAAAATTCCGACCTTTTTCTTTTTTTATGACTTCAATAAGTTTATCCAGAAGTTCTTTTGGCTTTGAAGCATAGACGATTTTTTCTTTCATTTCTCCTGCCCGGTGAGATTTTTCAATTAAAGTTTTTAAAATTTCATCGGTTTCCCAGTCGCCTTCCAAGACGCCAATCGGTTTTTTATCTTCAAAAGCGATGGTGAATTCGTTTAACGTGCCCATTCTGCCGCAACCGACGATTACCGCGTCAACCGCCCGGGTTAAAAGCAAATTTCTCCCTGAATATTCAAAGCCAGTATAAATAATCAAGTCGTTAAAATCCGTCGGTAATTGATAATGTTCAATATGCTCTCTTTCGGTTTTTGCCGGTGAAAAACCAATGACGATGCCGCCTTCTTTTTTGGCGCCTTTAGCCGCCCAATAAGGAAAACCAGTGGTGGCGCCGTTAACCAAAACCGCGTCGTGACGGACAATTTCCCTTCCTAATTCTTCAGCTATTTGAAAAGATTTTTCTCCGCAGTGGCTTGTTTCCGCCGCTCCGGAAACGCAAATTTTATATTTATAAGTGGTATGGCAGATATTGTTATCCATAATTTCTTGCCGTCATTATATCACATATTCTTCTCCCATTAAAGGCATTGCCGTTTCCACCGCCAACTCGTCTTTGATTTTTTGAGCCAAAGAAATCATTTGATCCTCTTCACCCTGAACGATAAAAGTTTTTTTGAGTGTTAATCGCATCGGCTTTAACCAGTTCAAAAGCTGTTTTTGGTCAGCGTGAGCCGAATAGCCGCCAATCGATTTTACTCGGCACTTAACGGAAATTTCTTCGCCGAAGATTTTTACGGTTTTTGCCCCGTCTAAAATTTTTCTTCCCAGCGACCCCCGCGCCTGATAACCGATAAATAAAATCGCGCTTTTTGGGTCCGAAAGATAACGATATTCGTGATGAAGGATTCTGCCGCCCTGCGACATTCCGGCGCCGGCAATAATGACTTTGGGCCCGACAACCCTGTTAATTTCTTTTGACTGCTCGGTTGTTAAAGTCAGTTTTAATCCCGGAAAATCAAAAATCGCGTCGCCGCTCCTTAATAAAGTAATCGCGTCCGCGTCAATAAAATCCGGATCGCGGGAATATTTTTTATAAACCGAGGTCAATTTAATAGCCAATGGGCTGTCAATAAAAACAGGAATCTTGGGAATGCGGCCGTTTTCCGCCAAATCATTTAATTCAAATAAGAGCTCTTGAGTTCGTTCCATGGCAAAAGCCGGAATCATTAAGGTCCCGCCGGATTTAAAGGTTTCCTCAATTGAATCTTCAAGAATTTCCTTTCTTTTTTCCAAATTTTCATGAATACGGCCGCCGTAAGCAGACTCAATCAAAACATAATCCGCTTTGTCAATAAAATCCGTATCTTTAACCAAGGGGGCCGGAATGTTGCCTAAATCGCCAGAAAAAACTATTTTCACGCCCTGATTATTAACCGAAATAAAACTTGAACCTAAAATGTGTCCGGCGTCAAAAAATTCAATTTCAAATCCGCCGGCTGGCGGACCTATTTTGAATTTCTGACGATATTTTACTGTCCGCCACAAAGCCATTGTCCGATTAACGTCTTCAATATCATAAAGCGGCGCCAAATTTTTCTCTTTGGCCTCTTTTGACAAAAGATGTTGCGAATCAATCAAAAGCGCTTCGGAAAAATCCCGAGCCGGCCCTGTGGAAAAAATTTCGCCTCGGAATCCGGCTTTATAAAGTTGAGGCAAGCGACCAATGTGGTCAATGTGGCTGTGGGTAATTAAAACTGCCTCAATAGTTTTTGGGTCATAAGGAAACGGTTCGTAGTTAAAATGTTCAGCAAAACTGCTACCCTGAAAAAGCCCGCAGTCAACAAGAATTTTACTTTTCTCTTTTCCCCTTCCGCTTTCCTCTAATAAGTAATTGGCGCCGGTAACGGTTTTGGTTCCGCCGTGAAAAGTTAATTTCATGCCATAATTGTATAAGTTTTTAAGCAAGAACGCAAAACTTATACAATTATGAGCGCCCAAGATTGTGTCTATCCCAACACAAGCCCTTTACAAATTTGAGAAAATATGCTATCTTTTAGTCAGAAAAACTTAAATTTTAAATAGGGGGTGATGAAATGATGAAATATAGTTTAGGATGGAAAGATTTGAATAGACAGAACCAGCCAGAAGAAAGGCTGGCTTGGGGAAGAGCCTTGGGAAATTTTATTTTATTTGCTCTAACAGCTTACATTCTCATCAGCGGTCTTTCCATTCTGGCAGTAACGTTCGGGGAAAAGATTTCCTATGATGCCTTTTGGCACGCGCCATGGCGATGGATGTTGAAATTATTCTTGAAAGGAGGATGAAATGGGAAGATATAGTATAAAATGGGACCCACAAGACTGGGTATGTCCGCATTGTGGCACATCCAATCCAGATAAGGGTGACCGCTGCGGCAACTGCGATAAAAATCCTTTTGTTTTGCCAAAAGGGTTACTCTCTTCTAAAGAATTGAAAACTTTTAAGGCGGTTGCCTCCAGACGCAAGGTTAGGATTTATTAGCTCTTTTTTTCTTTAAGGCCATTGGCTCCAAACCAATGGCCTCTTTTTTTACTAAATTTTCTTGACTTACGATGTCCCAAAAGTTAAAATAATCAATACAATGCCATAGAATATCGTAAGTTGTATGCCCAAAATCATTCATCAACGAAATAAATGTATTGGCTGCGGAACTTGCGCGGCAATCTGTCCGAAGTTTTTTGAAATAAATAAAAATGATGGTTTTGCTGTTTTAAAAAACTCAAAAAAAATCGGAGAAGATTTTGAACTAAATATAGATAAAGTTGATTGTATTAAAGACGCGGCCGAAGCCTGCCCTGTTGGAATAATTAAAATAATAAAAAAATGATGATTTATTCTTTGGATGAAATTTTTTTAAGATAATCGTTAATCGCTTCTTTGAGGGCGGCTTGTCCCAAAACCGAGCAATGAAATTTTAAATTTGGCAACCCGCCTAATCTTTTAATAATTTGTTGAGGTTTCAAATTTAGGGCCTTTTTCACGGACATTCCGCCTTTTTCTGTGACCATTACTGAAAGCATTGAGGTGGCGGCAATGGCTGAAGCGCAGCCGTAGGTACGCCATTTACAATCTTTAATTTTTTGGTTTTTAGGGTCAACTTTAATCCAAAGCGCCATCTGGTCGCCACAGATCGGATTTCCTGCTGTGCCTTTTCCGTCAGCTTGATAATTTTTCTCGTCCCATAAAACATTTTTGGGATTAAGAAAATGTTCCTTGGCGGTTTGACTATAAAGCCAATTAGTTTTTATTTTTTTCTTTTTCATTTTTTATTTTCATAATTTAATTGCTGACATTGTTCGCAATTTTTCAACAATTTTCGGCAGAATTTCCAAAACATAATCCAAATCTCTTTTGGCGGTTTTTCTGCCTAAAGATAAGCGCAATGAACCGTGAGCCAGCTCCGCCGGCAACCCTATGGCTAATAAAACATGGGAGGGTGCCAAATCCTGAGAAGTACAAGCAGAACCAGTGGAGGCAAAAATTCCATATTGGTCAAGCCGTAAAACCAAAGACTCGCCTTCAATGCCGGCGAATGAAAGATTAATATTATTAGGCAATCTTTTTCGGGTATGACCATTAAGACGGGAGCCGGGGATAATCTTTAAAACCTTTTTAATAAAGTAATCTCTTAAAGTTTTTAACCGCCGGTTTTCTCTTTTTTTTAATTTTTCGGCTAATTTCAGGGCCTCGCTAAAACCCGCAATTAAAGCCGTATTTTCCGTGCCGGCTCGCAAGCCGGATTCTTGATTGCCGCCCACAATTAAAGGCTCAATTTTGTAATCTTTATTAACGTATAAGCAACCCACTCCTTTGGGTCCGTAAATTTTTGAGCCATTTAAGGTCAAAAGGTCAACGCCTAATTCCCGAATTTTTAGAGAAAGAGAGCCAGCCGCCTGACAAGCATCAGTGTGGAGAACCGGCAAATCGCAAATTGCGAATCGCGAATCGCGAACACTTTGCGCTTTGCGTTTTGCGCTTTGTTTTCTAAAATTGCTGATTATTTCGGCAATTTTAGAAATGGGCTGAATTGTTCCAATTTCATTATTGGCGTACATTATTGAAACCAAAATGGTTTTTTTATTTAAGGCTTTTTTTAATTCATTTAATTTAACGATGCCCTGCGAATCAACATTTAAATAAGTTACCCGGAAACCTTCTTTTTCCAATTTTTTGGCTGATTCCAAAACCGCTTTGTGTTCAATTTTAGAAACAATAAGATGATTGCCATAATCCCGATAAGCCCGGGCAATGCCGAAAATCGCTAAATTGGCTGATTCGGTGCCGGAACCGGTAAAAACAATTTCACCAGAAGATGCCCCTAAAATTTTGGCGATGTCTTCTCGAGATTTTTCAATTGCCGCTTTCGCTTCCCGACCAAGCGAATACAGCGAAGAGGCATTGCCGTATGCCTTTGTTAAGTAAGGCTTCATTTTTTGAAGCGCCCGCGGGTCAATGTAAGTGGTGGCGGCGTAATCTAAATAAATTTTTCGCATAGTTTTTGGGTCTTAAAGTCTATCGGATTCATATTAAGAAGTTTAGCGGGGCTTTTTAAGGCCGAACCGGATTTTTTGATTTTCAATCTGGACCTCTGATTCGGCGTCGCATTTTTGAGCGCGATAAAATTTAATTGTTTTGGCTCCGATATTTTTTTGAAAATCTTTAAGATGCTTGGACAAAATTGCTTTAAAATCGTCCGTTGATTCAAGCCATAAATAAATTTTGTCTTTCGGCTGACAGTCCGTTTTTTTCCGCAAGTCCTGAATCATTCTCGCAAACTCTCTGACCATTCCTTCCTCGCGCAGCAACGGAGTAATTTCAACGTTCAATTCAACCTCGTCTCTGATTTTAGAATCAAAAACGATCTCTTTGACATTTATTTCATCTTTTAAAATATCCAACAATTCAGTTTTATCTCTTAACCCATAACTTTTAATTCTTAATTCCGACAATGGCTGACGAACCTTTATTTGCGCTTTCTGCCTCGCCTCCAGCGCCAGAGAAGCGATTTTTCTAACTTCCGCCATTGATTCTAAAAGTTTTTTATCAATTGATTGTCTATCAACCTCGGGCCAATCAGTTAGATGAACGGATTCGTTAATTTTGAATTTTGATTTTTGAATTGATTGGTATATTCCTTCCGCCATAAACGGCATAAACGGCGCGATTACTTTGGAAAATTCTCCCAAGACAAATTTCGTCGTTGAAACAACGCTTTGTTTGTCTTTGCCTCCGGTCTTAAAACGTTCGCGCGAACGCCGAATATACCACGTGGATAAATCATCAATAAAATCCGTTATGGGCCGCGTCGCCTTATCAAGTTCGTATTTGTCTAACCATTTTGAAACTTCTAATTTTAATTCCTCCAACCGCGCCAAAATCCATTTTTCTAATATAGACACGGACTTTCGCTGACTTTTTCCGTTTTGGTCCGCGTATAGTTCGTAAAACCTATAAACATTCCAAAGACGCAAAATGACTTTTTTATAAATTTCATCAACGCCTTTTTCGGAGAAATTCAGATTTTCGCCGTTTACCGCCGACGAAGATAAAAGGTACAGCCTCAGGGCATCGGCGCCATACTTATTGATAATCTCCATAGGATCGGGATAATTCTTCAAATGTTTGCTCATTTTTTGTCCGGTTTCAGATAAAATAATACCGTTGACTATGACATTCTTGTAAGCCGGCTTATTAAATAAAACGGTTGACAAAACCAAGAGCGTATAAAACCAGCCGCGCGTTTGGTCAATCCCTTCTGCGATAAATTCCGCCGGGAAGTTTTTTCCAAATTCTTTTTTATTTTCAAATGGATAATGCGCCTGAGCATAAGGCATCGCTCCTGATTCAAACCAACAATCAAAAACATCGTCAATCCGCTTCATAATGCCGCCGCACCGGCACAGAAATTCCGCTTCATCAATATAGGGCCTGTGAAAATCAAGCTCAAAATTGTTGTTGTGGGGCAAAGGAACGAAATCAAGTTTTTTAGCTTCTCCGGTTTTTATAAAATCTTGCATCCGATTAGCGCGCCTTCGAATACCTTCTTTCATAGCAACCGCTTTTTTGCTGTCCAGCCCAAGGGCTCCGGCGAACATCAGCCAAATCGAATATTCATGGGAAATAATTAAAATATTTTTACGGGAATATTTTTTTTCAATTTCGTACAAAAATCCCGCTGTTCGGTTTTTAAGCGTTGTTAGATTTTCGCCTTCCGGCGGCGTTTTATAAAATTTTTCTTCGTTCGAGAAAAAATATTTGTGGTAATCTTCCGGTTTTTTGCCGTCAAAAACGCCGGTGTTTATTTCGCGCAGTCTTTCGTCAAAAATTATTTTATTTTTAGGATAACCGATTGCTTCGGCGACAATTTCGGCGGTTTCGCGGCAACGAACAAAGTCGGAAGAAAAGATAATGTCAATTTCTTTAAGCTTTCCAGCCGACGCCAGAACTTGTTTTTTGCCTTTTTCAGTAAGATGATGTCCATTTTTATAATTAGAACTAATAATGTTAAATAAATTGCTTTCCGCTTCGCCGTGCCGCATCGCAAAATATTGATTGCCGGATTTTGGCGAATTTTCTTTTAATTCTCCAAGGGAACCGATTGCTTTTATCTTTCCGCATTTTTCACATTTCCAGACAGGAATCGGCGCGCCCCAATATCGCGAGCGAGAAACATCCCAGTCGCGCGCTTCTTCAAGCCACTTTCCGAAACGGCCATCTCTTATGTGTTCGGGCGTCCAATGAATTTCTTGGTTGTTTTTAATTAATTGTTTTTTTATTTTCGCAACCGCTATGTACCAGGAAATTGTCGGATAATAAATTAAAGGGGTTTCGCAGCGCCAACAATGAGGATAACTATGAATAATTTTTTCTTCTTTTAGCAACAGCCCCTTTTTTTTAAGATCTTTTTTAATATCTTCGTCGGCTTTTTTAACAAAAAGGTTTTCTCCGGGGATGCCCATTCCGCTCATAACCTTACCTTCTAAGTCAACCGTGATGATTGATGGCAGATTGTTTTGACGACCAACCTTCATATCCTCTTCGCCGAATGCCGGAGCGATATGAACGATGCCGGTGCCGTCTTTCATAGAAACAAAATCAGCGGCGACCACTTTATAACCATTAGCCCTTGACCATTGGTCATTAATTTTATAAAGAGGGTCGTATTGCAAACCTATTAATTTCCCGCCCAAAAACTCATCCTCTAATTCATATTTCTCGTTCAAAATACCGAGCCGCTCTTTCGCTAAAATAAATTTTTCCCGGCCAATTCTTACTTTGACGTAATTTATTTTTTCGCCGACAGCCAAAGCCGCGTTTCCGGGCAAAGTCCAAGGAGTGGTTGTCCAAGCCAAAAAATAAACATCATTAAACATTTTCTGTTTTCCGATTTTTTGCCCGGGCGTAACTTTAAACTTCACGTAGATGGATTGGTCCTCAACGTCTTTGTAAGCGTCAGGCTGATTCAGTTCAAAATTGGAAAGAGGCGTGCCGCAACGAGGACAATAAGGAACCACCCGATAGGCTTCGTAAATTAATCCCAAACCATAAAGCTTTTTAAAAATCCACCAGACTGACTCGGTGTATTGCCAGTCCATTGTTTTATAATCATTTTCCATATCAACCCAGCGGCCGATCCGGGAGATAATTTTTTTCCAGTCAGAAGCATAAAACAACACTCTTTTTTTTGCTGTTTCGTTAAAAGTTTTAATGCCGATATTTTCAATGTCTTTTTTTGTTTTCAAATTAAGTTCTTTTTCGATTTCATTCTCAATCGGCAAGCCGTGGCAATCCCAACCCCAGCGCCTGGGCACGCGACAACCCTTCATCGTCCGATAACGAGGAATTACGTCTTTGATGACGCTTGCCAAAATATGGCCATAGTGCGGCAAACCTGTGGCAAACGGCGGCCCGTCGTAAAAGACGAAGGTTTTGGGTTTTAGGTTATAGGTTTTAGGTTTTGCGACAGACTTTTCGAAAATTTTATTCTTTTGCCAGAATTTCAGAATTTTTTCTTCAACCCCCGCACCATAAGGAACACTGGCGCCTTTAGCGCTAAACGAAGTATGTGTTCGTTTGGTATGGGGGTCAATCTCCGAAGGTTTAAAATTGTTTAAATCGTGAAACATAAAATTTTAATTATTTTTTAAACGGCTCTAAAGACTTTTTTCCGTCAAAAATTTTCAAATTTTTTCAATCAGCGCGGCTGATAAATAAGAGGTGGAATAATGCCCGAATTTTTCATTTAATCATTATATTTAGTTTAGCCGATTTATGACTAAATTTAAAGTCTTGACAGATAGAATTAAATTTACTTCTATACTAAATAGTTCTAGAAAAATTTTTTTAGGAAAGGAGGTATTGAAAAGACGATTTGGAGAAAAAATTTGTCCCGGCGGCAAGTGTGAATATGCTCTTTCTGAGAGAATTATTATTCCATGCAGACCAAGATGGTTTTTAAAAACAGGCGATACAATTATGTTTTTTTACTATGACGACGATAATAGATTCTATGAAATTCAGGCTGAGGATATTGAGGAATAGAAAAGAGATGAGCGCGATTTATTGCCTGCGGGCGTTGTTTTCAGACCATCTATTTCGGTTTAGTTAGTCAATAGATATGGCCGAAAGATATTTATTATCAAGTAGGCCTTTTTTATTTATAAAATTCCATTTTATTCATAAAATTCCAGAATAAGCGCAAATTTTAATCCTAAATAATCGCATCTAATCCGCGATCGCGGATTAGATGCGATTAAACACAACACTCGGTTATTATTTACTCCTCAAAATAATAATAAAATAATATTTAATTATTGAGATTAAAATATTTTTTAAGTTCTTGGTCGTTTTCTAAATACCGGGTCCTTATAAAATGAATATAAGGGCTGATATTAAAAACCGACATAAGAAATTTAATCTCATCATCACACGGATAAGGATAAATAAACGCACTTTTTTGTAGCTGATAAAAGCCCAATAATTTTAATTTATCTCGAAAACCCTCCCTCGCCCATTTATGTTTCTCGGGAATGTCAAAAATCACTATTCTCCAAAACTTATCCCATATTTCTGGTTTTTGAATTTTTAAATTATTAAAGACGTCGCTCAATGCCCGTCTTTTACCCTTTTCGGTAATTTCTATTGTAAAAATTCCGACATCTTGAGGAATAAAATGAATATAATTTTGTCTTAAAAGATAATTTTTGGTTTTATAAAATTCTTTTTTCTCAAAAAATCCTCTGTGGGTTCGTCTATTTTTAGTCAAACGTCCGAAAGCCGCAAACATATTCGGCGCCACTGCCGCCACGGTCAAAACGCCACCCATTATCAATAAACATAGTATTGCCTTGCCTATAATCATCCCGCTGGTTTTCGCCTTGGTAATAATTTGTTCGCGTTTTGCCCGTTTTTCAATTTCTTCCCATTCTAATTGCAATTTTTGAATTAAAAATTTCCTGTTATCGCTCAATTCCAAACATTTAATCAATTTTTTTTCATACGCCCTTCTGGTTTTATTTTTTATTGCATTCATAGTAGTATTGTCTTCATCTTTAATTTAATTATTTGATTTATGATTATATGGTTATTCGAGTTATTTTATTACTCTCTTGCTATGATGTCAACTAATATGCGATCGCCTATTAGATGATATGTTTAAATTTTAGGTTTTAAAAATTAAGAGGTAAGTAAAAAAATCGAGAATTAATGAGCAAGAAATAAAGCTGTCTCTTTTTGTTTGAATTGTAAAAAGTTATACTTTATTTATGTCTGTAATCGCTACCAATAAACGCGCTTATTTTGACTATCAAATTCTGGAAACCTACGAGGCCGGGATTGAGCTTCTCGGTTTAGAGGTGAAATCAATAAAAACCGGCAGAATAAATCTGGCCGGCTCTTACGCGATTATCCGAGACAATCAAGTTTGGCTGCTGAATGCGGACATTCCGGCTTACCAGCCGAAAAACGCGCCGCTGGATTACGACCCCAAAAGAACGCGGCGCCTGCTTCTAAAAAAATCGGAAATTAAAAATCTAATCGGCCGGATTCAAGAAAAGGGCTTGACTTTAATGCCTTTGAAGGTTTATACTAAAAATGGTTCGGTGGGCTCGCCGCGAGCCGGCAAAATCAAAATGGAAATCGGTTTGGCTAAGAGTCGGAAGAAAGCAGATAAAAGAGAATTAATAAAAAAAAGGGAAGTTGAAAGAGAAATAAAAAGGACGGGAATGTAAAGATTCGATGGCGGCACTTTTATAAAATCGCAAGCCGAGGACAATTCGTCACCTCGTTAATCATCGGATTAAAACTATATCTGCCAATAACAGATTAGCTCCCGCTTTCGCTTTTGCCTAAGCGGCATCGGCGGCTGATGTCTAATAAGTCATCACCGGTGTTATAAATTAGACTTTACCAAACCCATGTCAGCAAGTTTGGCGAAAATTTCTGACAAAGGATTATGAAGTTTTTGCATAATTCATACTTCGTAATTCATAATTCCAATTATGCTAAGCTTGTCCCATTAGATATTTAATTCTAAAAGGGGCGAGTCTCGTTAGATAAATTTATATCTAACGGGGCTTGTAGAAATTTTATAAAATAACCGCCAGACGCGGGTTCAACCCCGCCATTTCCACATAAATATTATTCAACAATATAAAATCAACAATCAAATAACCGCTCCCGAACTCAGAGTCGTTGACGAAACCGGAGGAAATTTGGGAATTATGCCGCGAGAGGCGGCGTTAAAATTGGCAAAAGAAAAAGGGTTTGATTTAATAGAGATCGCGCCAACTGCCAAGCCAGCGGTGGCTAAAATTATAAATTACGATAAATTCCGCTACCAAAAAGAAAGAGAATTTAAGAAACAAAGGGCGGGCCAGAAAATCAGTGAGTTAAAACAAGTTCAAATCAGCGTCAGAGCCGCCCAAAACGATTCAAAAATCAAAGCCGAGAAAGTAGATGAATTTCTTGGCAAAAATTACAAGGTTGAAATCATTCTTCGACTAAGAGGCAGAGAGAAATACAATAAAGATTGGGCTCGCTATAAATTGGAGGAGTTTTTAAAAATGATTACCGTTGAATATAAAATCGTTTTAGAGCCCAGATTTATCGGGCAAGGATTAGTAATGCAGATAACGGGAAAGCGAATTATGAATTAAGAATAACGAATTATGAGAAAAAGTTTATCCAATCGTATCAAAATTACCAAAACCGGAAAAATTCTGAGACGGAAAATGGGACAGTGTCACTGTCGCGCCAAAAAAAGAAGCGCCCAAATTAAACGGAAAAAACATCTTCGGCAGTTTGTCCTTGGAATAAAAATATTAAAAAAATATTCGTAATATAAATAATGTTATGACAAGGGTAAAGCGCGGCAAAATAGCTAATAAAAAGAGAAGGAAAATCCTAAAATATACCAAAGGCTTCAAATGGGGAAGAAAATCCAAAGAAAGAGCGGCCAGAGAAGCGTTGCTTCACGCCTGGCCAGCTGCTTTTCGGGGCCGCAAAGAAAAAAAAAGAAATTTTCGCCGGCTCTGGCAAGTCCAAATTAATGCGGCTGTTCGGCCTTATGGCTTAACCTATAGCAGATTCATCGCCGGTTTAAAAAAACAGAATATTATTTTAGATAGAAAAATCTTGGCTGACTTGGCCAAAAACGAACCAAAGGTTTTTGAAAAAATAATTGAAAAAAATCAATAAAAATCCCCGTAGTAACGGGGATTTTTATTATTTAATTGTAATTTTTTGTCTGCGACGGCCGCTCTGGCGTAGAAAATCAGAAGCCAGCCTCAAAACTTTTCTTGTAGCTGAATATTTATTGCCAAGCGCCCTTATCGCGTCTTTGTACAAAAACCAGGCGAAACCGCTGTGCTCGCGAGGAGAAATAATAACGCGCGAGTTCTTAGTTTCTGCGAGATAAAGAATAACCGTATCGTGAATAATTTGCTCATTATGACGAAAGTGAAATTTTTCGTAAGAGCGAAAGCCCGGAATAATTCTTAAATCAGATTTTTTGAGACCAGTTTCTTCTTGAGTTTCACGAAGGGCGGTTTCTATCCCCATTTCCCCTTCTTTAAAATGGCCCTTGGGAAAATTCCAATAACTGCCGCGCCTATAAAGAAAAAGAAATTTTATCCCATCCTGCGTGCGTCGGAATATTACAAACCCCGCTGCAATTTGGTGTTTTATTTTTTTTTCCATAAAATTTAATTACTTTAATATTTTTAACATATTCTCGGCCGGCCAGCAATTTATAATATCTCCCTTTTCTGCCCAGCCGCGCCGGGCTTGAGAAACGCCGTATTCCACAAATCTCATCTGTTCCGACTGATGGGCGTCGGAGCTGATAATCATTTTCGCGCCGATTTCTTTGACTTTTTTGATATTTTTATCGTTTAAATCCAACCTGTACGGATTGGCGTTGATTTCCAAAATCGTGCCTGTTTCTTTGGCGGCGCGCAAAATTTTATCAAAATCAATTTCGTATTCATCGCGCTGTTTTAAAATTCTTCCGGTCGGATGAGAAATAATATCAACATTCTTATTCCTCATCGCCTTGATAATTCTTTCTGTCATTTTTTCTTTGGACATTTTCATTTGGGAATGAATGCCGGCGATTACATAGTCCAGTTTTTTCAAGGCCTCGTCTTTAATATCAATTGAGCCGTCAGACATAATATTTGCCTCACAACCCTGTAATATTTTAAATTTCCAATTTCCAATTTCCAATTTCCAATTTAATTTGTCTATTTCTTTTCTTTGCTTGGCTAATTGCTTTTCATCTAATCCATGTTCAATTCTTAAAAACTTCGTATGGTCGGAAATGCCGACATATTCATAGCCGAGCGCCGCCGCCTCTTTCGCTATTTCTTCAATCATTTTTTTTCCGGTTTGCCGATAAGCGTCGGCGCCCCAATGCGAATGACAATGTAAATCGCCTTTAATATCGCTATAGTTGACGAGTTGAGGAAGTTGATGAGTTTGAGCCGCTTCAATTTCGCCTTGATTTTCTCTAAGCTCCGGCGGAATCCATTGAAGCCCCAATTTTTCGTAAATTTCTTCTTCTCTTCCGCCGGCAATCATCTTTGGACCGCGGAATAAACCGTATTCGCTTAATTTTAAACCTTTATCAATCGCAATCTTTCTTAAAATAATGTTGTGCTCCTTTGAACCGGTAAAGTATTGTAAAGCCGAGCCAAATTGTTTCTCTGGCAAAACCCTTAAGTCAACGTCAAATCCTTTTTTTAAACGAATTGATGCTTTGGTTGGGCCCTTGCCCCAAATTTTTACAACTCCAGGCAAAGAAACAAAAAAATCTACTACCTTTTCCGCGTCAGTCCGTGTCTTTAAAGTTGCCAAAATATCAACATCGCCGATGGTTTCTTTCATTCTCCTGACTGAACCGGCCAGAGAAATCCGTTTAACTTCTTTTAATGATTTTAAATTTTCAATAATATTTTCCGCCGTCGGCAAAATCTCGCCCAAAAGAAATCTTCCCTTGCTTCTTTTTAAAAATTCAATGCCTTCTAAAATGTTTTTTTCGGTTTTTTCGCCAAAACCGAACAAGGGCGCGATTTTATGGGTTTTGGCGGTTTTTTCCAAGTCTTTAAGATTTTTAATTTTTAATTTTTGATATAAGGTCTTGATTTTTTTCGGGCCCAATCCTTCAACCCCTGTCAATTCTTCAAGCGTCACAGGCGTTTTCTTTTTTAATCGCTCGTATTCTTTAATTTTTCCGGTCTTTAAGTATTCCTCAATTTTTTTTGCGATGCCCTCGCCGACTCCGGGAATTCTTTTCAAACCTTCAATGCATTCATTTTTATAAATATCCGCGGCATCTTCTTCCAAAGTCTCCAAATTCAAAGCCGCTTTTTGATACGCCTGCGGCTTAAAAGCAACGCCCTGCATTTCAAGATATTGCGCCATTTCATAAAAAATTTTTGCGATTTCTTGATTGTTCATTAAAATTTTAACGGAAATTTTGGTGGTTGGTAGTTAACTGAAATTATTAAATTGTTAATTATAAAATTTCATACCGTTGTTTACGCCTTACTCTCCGCCTGAATATTCTAAACGAAGCTATTTCTTACTTGTTAATTCATCAAACTGTTAATTTAATTTCGTTATTATCTAAAATTACTCTAATACTGCCGCCTTTGACAATTTCGTCTCTTAGAATTTTTTCCGCCAAAGGACCGCGGATTTTTTCAGATATTACGCCGCGGAGGGGTCGGGCGCCGAAAACCGGGTCATAGCCGAGTTCGGCAACTTTTTCAATTACGTCGTTGTCAATAACCAGACTGATGCCATTAATTTCTTCTATGGATTGACTTAGGTCATGAAGTTGAAGTCCGGCAATCGCTTTAATATTTTGCAGAGAAAGAGGCTTGAACATTACAATGCCGGAAAAACGATTTAAAAGTTCGGGCTTGAAATAATCGGTCAGTTTTTTCTTCAATTCTTCTGCTATCGTCGCGAAAACGGCGTGCGCCTCTATATGAGTCTTGATAAAATCCGAATGGGCGTTGGAAGTGGCGATGATTACCGTATTGGTAAAATCAACTAATCTGCCTAAATTATCGGTTAATCGGCCGTCGTCAAAAACCTGCAGAAACAAATTTAAAATATCCGGGTGGGCTTTTTCAAATTCATCCAACAAGATTAAAGAATAAGGCTTTTGAATAACCGCCTCGGTTAAATTGCCGGCTAATTTTCCGTCTGGGGAGCCGATAAACCGGCAAATACTCTGTTTGTCCTGATATTCGCTCATATCAAAACGGAGCATCATATTTTCCCCGCCGAACTGAATTTTGGTCAGAATTTTTGAAAGCTCGGTTTTGCCCACGCCGGTCGGACCGACAAAAAGAAAAACCGCGATTGGCCCGCCCGGTCTGGCAAGACCGGCCCGATATTCACGCAAAGCCCGACTGACCGCTCCAACCGCCTCTTCCTGATTAATTAATTTCTGATGAATAATTTTTTCAAGATTTAACAGCTTTTCCGCCTCTTCTTTTGAAGCGCGATGAATTGGAATGTCGATTTTTCTCTCGGTGATCGCAATAATATCTTCCGCTTTTAAAACCTTGTTAGCCTTCTGCGTGGCGTCGGCTAAGGCTTCTTTTAAAAGGTCTTCGGCGCTTGACGGCAAAAGTTTTTGCCGGAAATACTTATGAGCCAAAACAACCGCCTGCTTTATCGCCTTCAAACTAATGATAATTTTATATCGCCGCTCCAAAATAAGACTGTCATAAGTTAATAACTTAATAGCTTCGTCTTCGCTGATTTCATTGATTCTGATAATTTCAAAAGCGCTGGAAAAATCGCTTTGAGGCTCAATCAGCGCCTTAAAATCTCTTGGGCAAGTCGCGCCGATTATTGGGAAGGCGTCGTTATTGATGATAGGAGAAAGAATATCAGCCGGACTCAAACTCCCTTGGCCCGAAGTCTTGGCTAAATTATGGATATCGGAAATATACAAAATAACATTGCCTGCGGAAATTATCTCTTCAACTATCTTATTCATTCTGGCTGAAACTTCTTCAAAAGAAGCGCCGGCGATGAAACTGCCTACTGATAAAGCCACCAATCTTTTGTCAAAAAGAGGAGCTGGCGTCTTGTCTTTAATAATATCAAAAGCCAAATGGCTGATTAACGTCTCTTTGCCGCTGCCGGGCTCGCCGACCAAAAGAACATTTGGTTTATTTTGCCGCGACAAAATATCAATCATTCGGTCGTATTCCTCGTTGTGACCGATCAAAAAACCGATTTTTTGCTTTCTGGCTAAATCCGTAAAATCAACCGCGTATTTATCAAGTTCGGTTGTTGGTTTGGCGGTCCAGGCGCGATTCATAATCCGATGCCTGATTTTATAAGGCTTATGAGCGAATTCTCCTGTGCCGATCGGCAAACGATAGAACCATTTAAATTTTTGCCGAAAGCGGCTGAAAATCATGGCATTTTCTAAATCTCCGGCGGAAATTGTGAAAAGGTTAAAAATTCTAATAATAACTTTGTCCGTTATAAAACCCAAGGCGGCAAAAAGACTGGCCAGCTCAATAAACCGCTCGCCGTTTGACAGACTAATCTCAAAAGCTTTTTTAAGCAGAATTTCAAGCTCGCTAAAATTGCCGCCCCCTTCTTTCTCTTTTAATGAACCGCTGATTTTTTGTTCAAATTCCTTAAATGAGACATCTAATTTGTCAATCATCTCGCGGACACTGCGGTCTTCAAGCAAAAATTTTATTAAATAAAGAAAAAAGTTTTTGTTTATCATCAAAGATTTATCCGCCGCCCGTTCTATGATTGAAAGACTGCTGGGGCTGAGATATTGAGCAATGTTGATTTTTTGGCCGATTGAACGTTTTTTAAAATGATTTAGGTCGGTTAACGAACGCTCGGCCTGGCCAAAATGAAGCAATTGGTCCGCCAAAAAAAGCGAGATTAAAACGCCCAACCAAAAAAGCCAATCAATGTCGGAGAGCAAGAAAGTGAAGGCGGCGGCGAATAAAATCGCGTAGCCGGAATAAATAATCAACCTCAAAATAAACCGCTCGGCCATTTTGATTTTTAGCCGCGGCTCGTCAAAATATAAATCAACAGTTAAAATGTTGGACATTTTATCGTCAACGCGAATTTATGCGAAAATAATTGCCGTTGCAATTTTGAAAATCACAAACAGGGGAATAACTATCCAGATAAAATAAATCGCCGCGGCCGCCGCCAATAAAATAAAATAAATAATGCCTCCGCTTGCTAATCGGCCGGCTCGGAAAAAAAATCCTAAAACATAACCAATAAAACTCCGGTCCTGATAAAGGGGCTGAAAAAGATGTTTTAAAGTAATTTTAAAAGCCAAGCGCCGGTCAAGTCTTTCCAGCAAAGATAAAACAAAATGAGCGTAAACTTTGGAACCGTTAAAATACCAGTGCCGAAGAAATTCTGAAATCCGATAGAAAAAACGATTAAAAAGATAAGTAAAAATAGTCATTTTGGTGTCTTTATACAACTCCGCTTGAACTCACTTTATCAAAAAT
>Ga0210057_1003834_pt1 | contig 20418 bp, 31 predicted proteins | sample CryGeyCG2114_010_2_FD_183968 | JGI IMG/M metagenome (GOLD analysis project Ga0210057, IMG submission 183968) | Groundwater microbial communities from aquifer - Crystal Geyser CG10_big_fil_rev_8/21/14_0.10 (SPAdes) (version 2) | ecosystem: Environmental > Aquatic > Deep subsurface > Groundwater ...
AAGACTAATGGAATCTGATAAGATTTCTACAGAGATTAAAGACAAATTAGAAGAAGAATATATGAAGTTAAATCCAGCGCGGTTACAAAGGAATTTAAGGAAGAAATTAAGCAAAATTAAAGAGTATAGTTCGGTAACAGTTTCAAATCATGCAACGCCCCTTGAAAAACTTTAGTTGGGTAACAGTTATTGCCATGCAACTCGTACAGGCTCTTGATATAATAGATTCATGTCACAACGAACATTAAGCTTCACTGGCACCCATATTGAAATTGGGAAACAAATTGGAGAGCAATATTATGCCTGGGAAAAACGCGAAGTTTGGGTACCACAGCACGCAGAAGAATATATACATACACAGCTCAAAACATATGAGTCATACTTTCCACAGTACCTTGAACTCCTCGAAGGAATAGCCATCGCTTTACATATAGATAAAAATAAAGTATTTAAATCATACCTTACCGGTTTTCTTCATATTAAAAATATCACTCAGTGTTCAGCATTTGCAGTCAAATCCAAATCTGATGTTTTTGTTGGTAGAAATTATGATTGGCGGGAATCTTCTGAAAAAGGATCGGCACTTTGTACATACGCTTTTTCTGATTCTTCATCGCTTAACTACCGAGGAATGACAGATATGGGAACCTGGCAAATGAGTACACAAGTGCTTCCACATCAGTATGTCATTATGCTTAACGATGCATGGAATGAGAAGGGTTTATACATAGCATTAAATGGCAGCCCAGAGAGAGATAATACAATCGGTATGGCAACTTCTCACGCTATACAGGCGATAGCCGAACAATGTACAACTACCGAAGAAGCTATTGATATGCTTGAAAAGATTCCTTTGAACCAATCGAAAATATTTACTATTGCAGATAAAAGTGGATCACTCGCTGTTTTTGAAAAGTCACTGAAACATGGAAACCATGTGCGAAGTTCGAAGGAATTTATTATTGCAACAAATCACTATAATCACGAAGCACTGCTCAAACTTAATTTGACAATATTTGAACAAGTGCCTTTTCACGCAACATTTGGCACATATCATTACCTGCTGTATTCAATACTTTCTGAACGAAGCACTCTAGACGTGAATCGAATTGTCGAGATATTAAAAAAACCGCCAACACTCCAAAATTGGAGAGGTCGCGCAAATGGAGATACGGTTACCACTTGGGTATCATCGGTGAACCTAACAACCCAGCACTTCAAAGTGGTGTTCTCCCCCCTCACTGAAGACTTTACGGAAATCATTGAGAATTAACCGAAATTAATTAACCAGCTCTATAACCACCCATAGGTTCGGATTAAGTTCCATTGGTTCAAGCCAGTGATACTATTTGGTTGATTATGTGTCGTTTGATACAAAATTGATTAGATAGTATCAGTATTTGTAACTTTAGGCCTCATTAAGCGAGAAGCCTGATACGCCATATATAGATTTCCTTTAGGAATTGTAATACCATCTGTAACCAACGTTTCAACGTCCTTTATACCAGCAAGTGCATAAAGCATAGCAGGTTCGAGTAAGCCCAAAGCGAGATCAAATCCATAATTAAATACCCCGTCTATATCAGCAGAATATCGTAATCTAATAACACCTTCATATTCTCTGTCAACCAATCCCCTCATAGAAGCAATGACTGGATCTGTACGGATTAGATCGGCATATCTATCAAAATCTATCTCACCTTGAGAGAGAGTAAACGCATTGCATGCACTATCAAGCTTTATACCTAACCCTTCCTCTATTCGTTCTCGAAATAAACCAAGATAATGCGCTTGAGAAGCAAATATGTTTTGTGATTGCATGATCAACGCTGTTGTTAGACTATCTTGAGCTCGCGCTATTAGACCAAATCTTAGCTTTCCCATAAGAGATCTTATTTCTATTGGAATTGCTGTTCCCCGAGATCTGTTTGCAAGATCTATTCTTATTGGGTCATAGTCAATACTCATTTCAAGTAACCTCATATTAGAAAGTAACTCGTATACATCAATTCCTACCCTAGTAAGTAGTTCGGGTGAAGACAAATATGCACACCTATTGCGTCCAGCTGCAAGTACGCCCACAAGTCGACTCTCATATGTGTCTCTCTTTGCTGATGGATCAGCCATAAAACCATAATATTCTTCATGCTCACAGCGAGATGTATCTCTAAAATTAGCTGGAAATCGATCGTCTTCCATGATTAACCTGCGTGCCCATGATTCTGTAACATTCAATTTGGCACACGATAAAATGAGTGGAACAGATAGAGATCTATTTACACGAAATACTTCATCCTCATCATCACCAATAGTGCTTATGTCATCACACAACCCCTCAAACGAATTTCGGCATTACTCACAACTTGCCGAAAAGCAGATCTTTCACTCATAAGCACATGCTGTGCTTCAACTAGGTTCGCAGGAGTCTGTTTAACAATCCACCGCAATTTAGAAGTTTTGTATGCTGTTTCAATGGGCGGAAAAGCCCATTCTCCATTTACATTATTAGACATAGGGTACAATTATATCATATATCCTATAGCATAGGATATTAGATATTCCAACATAGCAACATACCAAAAATAAGTACGAAATTATATAAAATCAGTTGTAAAATGCAGAAGGAATCTTCAAAAAAAGATGTGGCACTACGTTAGTTTGCAACAATTGCAGCTTTGAGTATTTCCAAACCCTTCACAAGATCACTCTGATCGATAGTTAGGGGTGGCATAAGCTGTATACAGCCACCTGCATCAGCAACATGAAGCCCTTTCCCCCATGCCTTTTGTATCACCTCTTTATAGTTCGCTTTTTCAAGATCAAAACCTATTTCCAATCCTTTGCCGCGTATATTCTTTACATGATTTTTCAACTTTTCACCGCTTGCCAAATACTGCATGACAAAATTACCTTTTTGCTCTGCTTGTTCCCATACTTTGTCTCTCAGGTGAATTTCGAGAGTTTTTAATGCTGCAGCACACGCCAAGGGTGTCCATCCATACGAAGATGTTGGCTTGAATTCTGCAATATGATCTTTTACTAACTTATCATTTACTGCAACTGCGCCCAAAGGCACAGCTCCATTTGCGATACCTTTAGCAAACGTTACCATATCTGGCACCACTTTCTCATGCTCCAAGGCGTATAACTTCCCTGTTCTACTGAAACCAGTTCCTACTTCGTCAAGGATCAATAAAGTACCATACTGTTTTGTAAGTTTACTGAGTCCTTGCAGATACCCTTGAGGAGCTATGAGCATAGATCCCCACCCAGTAATCGTACCAGCCTCTGTCAATACAGCAGCAACTTCATTGGTCTTGAGTGTCTTTTCAACACTTTCTAAAAATGTTGCGAGTATTTCTTTTTCATTTAATTTTGATTCGTCGGTCATAGAAGGAAAATCCAGCTGTATATATTCTGGAACTAGTGGCTCAATTTGTTTTACATACTCAGGCACATACCCAAGTGCAATTGTTCCAAATGATTGACCATGATAGGTATGTTTGAACGATACAAATTTTTTTCTTCCCGTTGCTGCGCGCGCGATTTTAAGTGCCATTTCATTTGCTTCTGTGCCTCCGGTAGCACGACATACTGTATTCAGATAATCTGGGAGTGAGTTGGTAAGTGCCTCGGCATAGCGAATTTGCATTTCATCGGCAGTCCACATAGGCGCATATGTTCTAATACCAAGCTGCCTTTGTAAAAACTCGTTAATCTCGGGGTTATTCCATCCTAGGTTTGTGGTATTCCATCCACTACTAAAATCTATATATGTATTGCCAGAGGTGTCCCACAGATAACTCCCCAGTGCTTTTTCAATATCAAACTTCCAATCGACTGCTGTGTTATACACAATTCTGTGCTTTATCATTCACTCAATTATACATACAAGTAGTTAGTAAACCAATCGATATACGAAGGATATTTTAGAATAAGTCTTTAGCAATAATTTTATTCAACCTTTATCATGGGGTACTCAAGTTGATTTTGTTCAAGACACATAGTTAATAATGTAGCCAAGCGTGAAACCTCAGATGATTTTGGCAATCTAAACTCAATCTTTTTTCTAAACTTCGGTAGCTGTGCGCGCTCTATTTGATCGGGAGTTAAATCTAATCGACTCCAATCACCAAATGCATCAGTGAAATGCTGATGAGGCCTTCCAACTCTGGATCCTGCCATACGAATTCCACTGTCATAATTAGTTACCTCATAAGTTTTACCAATAAGCGCAAGCTCATAACGTGTCACTTCAACGTGGGGAAATTCTGCTGAAGTTACCGTAAAACCTTCTTGTACGATTATATAAGGTCCCAACCTTGGATAGTACGTAAATACAAGTGTATTATATGCTGGATGTGTCATTCGCCGTCTCCTGTGCATATCCACATCTATTCCCCATCCGCTTCCTATCGGAATTTGCGCTCTCGTATTAAATGCAACAGTCGGTACAGCGCCAATCTTTATTGAACCACCGCTTTCGGGTAGATAATAATTCGCTATTTTTCTCACCGCAAATGGCACACTAACCTCAGGATTTTTTCCCAAACCACGCAAAAGCGTTCCTCTTTTTGTCTCATCTATGATAAGAGGAGGTAAAGAATCGGGGGATACATGACCGTGAGAACCAAATACAGCTTCATAATAATCATCTTGTGTAGTTTCAACACTCATATTCACTATTATATCCTATAGTTGGTTTTGTATCAAGCCATATAATGTTTTTCTTGAGTGATTCGTAGCCGTGCCATTAAAAGCTATTGAGTGATGTATTTTACCCTGTAATAATACATAAAGAGTAGTATTTTAAGAATTCTCTTGCATAAACTCTATCGATACTATACACTGTCTCTGACATAGTAATTATTATATTGTAAGTTCTATCAACGTATCATGGCACGAAAGAAACAGTCAAAAAAACAGGTTCAAAAAAATGTGGTGAAGAATTTCATGGCGCAAAATGATTTGCAAGAATTAAAAAGGCTTGTTACTGAAAAGCGTGAAGCGCTCTATGTTGGAGCTATAACACTCCTTGTTGGTATTGGTATAGGGCTTATGATACCAAGGCAATATACCACCGCACCATCTAAAATACAGGAAATGGAAGTAACTATAGCACCATCGAAAGAAATATCAATAAAATCATATACCTTGCAAGAAGGTGAGAGCTTATCCGACGTTGCAGAAAAATTTTATGGAGATTCCCAATTGTATATAAAAATTGCAGAATATAATAATATTGCTAATCCCGACGTGGTGGCTCCTGGTACAATACTCAGAATCGAAAAAATTGCAAAGTGAAGCGATAATTATTTTGCTTCTTTGTATCCATACTGCTCAGCAACTTGCGATATTCCTGACTGTACAGTAGAGAGCGCGTCTGATGACGCTGAACCAAATAGTACAGAATTAACCGCATCCTTTAAATACGCAATGTTCTTATCATCTATGCCGTTATCGTACGTTCTGTCTATAATAGGCAACGATTGCATATAGGGCGCCTGCTTTATAACGGCACCCATGTACGGATCTTGCACAATCAAGCTTGCCATGTCGACTCTTGGGTATGGACGCGTTGGAAATTGTCGACCGCTTTTTAAGTCAAGTTCTTGCATTTTGAGAAGCGAATCTTTGCTTGATAAGTACGCTAAGAATTTCCAAGCTTCTGCTTGATATTTGCTAGAACGAGATACTCCCTCAACCCAATAATTTGCTATAGCCTTTTGCTCTGTGCCTTTTATTTGAGGAACGGGTAAAACTCTAAAATCTATATCTGGATTCATATGTTTAATAACCTCAAGTTCCCAATAAGGTACAAAAGCCATAGCAGTCTTTTCGTCTGCGAATGCAACCACAGAATTTTCAAGCGTTTCATTCCATACTTCTGTTGGTGCAATAGCAAAGCTAGTATATACATCGAGTACCGCGGTGGCGTTATCACTCGCAAGATCTGAAAGCTGTACGCCATTTTGTAAAAACATAAGACCTAAGATGTCGCTAAAATGTGTTACGTTCTCTGCAGTTCCCATAGCAATGCCAGAAAAACGTATTGTTCCCTCTTGATTTTTTATAGTTAATTGACGAGAAATATCGGTTAGAGACTCCCAATCTAATGGCAATGTACTCACCCCTGCATTATTAAATAATTTCTGATTATACACTAGCACAAGCCCGTCAATGCCAAGTGGTACGCCAACAATTTGATTGTTTTGTACAAGGTCGTTTACGATAACCGGATAGTATTGTTTTTTAAAACTCTCAACATCTAGTACTGTTTGTGGTGCTGGTGCGAGAATGTCTGTCATGCCTGAAACCCATGTATTATGGTAACGGAAAATATCTGGGCCAGTTCCCTTTTGGGCTGTTGCGACAAGCCTTTCTCTATAGCTGTCTTTCGGATCACGCATAACATAGTCAATCTTTATGTTAGGATTGTTTTTTTGATACTCGTTGATGATCTGGTTTATCACTGCATGATCATCCCATAAGCCCCAGTAGGTCAAAGTAGTTTTACCTGGATTACCGATACTACCCGGCTTTGCTTTAATCAAGGTGTTAAATACTAATAAAGTGGCAATAATCAAAACAATAGCACCAATCACAAAGAGAACCATTACCGACGTTTTCTTCTTTGAAGCTGTACTACCTGAATCTGTCGGATATAAATACTCGTCTGTTAGGTATTCTTCAGGAATCTCTGTCACATCTGGCTTTGGTATAGCGCTCTGTTCTTGAGTTTTTTGTTCCCGCGGAGATACCGTTTTGTCATCATTTTCTGCCATACTGCTATAATGGTATCAAATTCTAACCAAAATCAGTTATAAACATGAATATCTCTCCACAACAAGATCTAATACGAGAAGAATCTGCTGCTCGAGATATAGATACACAAAAAAATAAGTGGACACACAAATACATCATACGCATTGCTGTATATTCCTGCTTATGTATAGCGCTTAGTATTTTGGGCGTATTTTCGGTACAAGCATCAAAAACAATCCAATATTACAACAATAAAATCTATCCCAATATTTCAATCGGAAACATCCCTGTCGGATCACTTACCAAAGAACAAGCCCTCGCAAAAATAAATAAAATCTACACAAAGGGAAACTCACTCTCATTAAAATTCGTACTTAATGAACAAATGGTTGCATCGATATCTCAAAAAGAACTCGGTTATTCTCTCCCATTTACACAAGCTGTCGAAAAAGCTTATGCTATAGCGCGTGATGAAAATCCAATACTTAAATACAAGACAATTTTACTACTCCTCGCCAGTCAAGAGCAGTATCGCATTGTTATACAGCCGCAATATAATACAAGGGTAATTACGGTAAACTTACAAAAAATTGACGATTCTTTTAGAACAGATCCTGTGAACGCTCGTTTTGAGTTCAAGGATAATAAGGTAACCGACTTCAGAAAAGAGGAAGAGGGATTTAGTATCAACAAAAATAGTGCACTGGCAACTATTGAGGATCTACTGACAAGTCAAGAAGTTATGCAAGGTAAAAAGAAAACACTGGCAATTCAACTGAAAACACGTACAATTATGCCTGACATTACGCTCTCGGATATTAACCAACTCGGTATTTCAGAATTAATCTCCGAGGGAAAGTCACAGTTTCACGGTTCATCAGCAGAACGCATTTACAACATCACACTCGGTTCACAAAGGTTAAATGGCATCATTATCAAACCAGGAGAAACATTTTCATTCATAAACGCTCTTGGAGAAATTTCAGGCGCGACTGGTTTTAAGGCATCATATGTCATCAAAAGCGGAAAAACGGTACTCGGAGACGGAGGCGGCATTTGTCAAGTATCCACTACTATGTATAGAAGTGCACTTCACGCAGGTTTACCCATACTTGAACGTCATGCACACACGTATAGGGTAGGTTACTATGAGCAAGACTCCCCTCCTGGTTTTGATGCCACTATTTACTCGCCATCGGTTGATCTGCAATTCAAGAATGACTATACAACACCTATTCTTATACAAACATCAGTTGATCAAAACAATCTTACGTTATCAATATCATTTTATGGCACAAAAGATAATCGAGTAATAACCCTCTCGCAACCGAATATTTCAAATCAAATAGCCGCGCCACCAACGGAGTATGTAGACGATCCTACCTTGGGTGCGGGAGTAGTAAAACAAATTGAATATTCTGCTCCAGGCGCATCTGTATCGTTCAACTATTCTGTACAAAAGAACGGTAAAATAACGACTGAAGATACTTTTAGCTCGAACTACACTCCTTGGAAGGCTGTCTTTCTACGAGGAACATAAATATATACGGGACGATCTTTATTATCGCTTTGGAGACTGTTTTTCTTTTCGCGCAGACTGAGCGAGACCTGCTTTTCTACGTTCTCTGACACGGCTGTCGGTAGTAAGTAGTCCGTGTGGCTTTAGCAAGCTTCTGTATGAATCGTCTACTTTGAGCAGTGCTTTGGATACTGCCAAGGTAAAAGCACCCAGTTGTGCTTTATTTCCCCCTCCTATAACATGCGCCGTTACTGAGAACCTATCTAATGAATTCGTTATGGTAAACGGTTTTGTATATAACACTGCATTTACATCACCAGTGAAATATTCCTTTACAGGTTTACCATTGACATATATTTCTCCCTTAGTAACAGTTTTTCCACCAGCGGTAATTGCTTTCGTACCAATGTGAAGCCTCGCCCTACACGAAGCAGATTTTCTACGACCTACTCCTTCGTAATAAAGAGAGTTCTTTTTTTTTGCTGTTTTAGTTTCTTTAACTTTTTTTAATGCCATATTTTTTCTGTATCTGAACTAATGTTGACGTATAATTATCATCTGGAAATACAAACAATCGGGATATCATACGTGCGCGAAGTTTGTTCTTCGGTAACATTCCTTTTACCGCTGCCCGAATAACTTCACCAGAGTCTTTTTCCATTCGCTTTTTTAGATTTTCACGACGTAAACCACCCGGATAACCCGAATAAAATAAGTATTCTTTTTTATCCATTTTTTTACCAGTTACCTCAACTTTTTTTGAATTCGTAACAATAACAATGTCACCCATATCTATATTACGAACAAAATTGACCTTGTTTTTTCCCTGCAATGCGAGTGCTATTTTCACTGCCAAACGTCCTAGTATCTGTTTATTAGCATCTATAACAACAGTATCTCGCGCATCAGATTGCGTTGGTGTCTTAGTGTAGGTTGTTCTATGTAACATATATTGTATTGTAAACCTTTTATTTCTTAGCAGTCTTCGCTTTCTCTATCACTTCCTTTTTTTTAGGTGTCTTCAATTTTTTTGCTGGTTTTTCAAAATCCATAAGGGTTACGTTCGCTACTGGCGTCGCATCACCTCTACGAAATCCTATTTTTTCAATACTTGCAAAACCACTTGTGCGCTTTTTTATTGCATATCCTATATAATGGAGTACTTCTCGCGCTGCAGTTCTATCACCCAAATTCTTCATAAGAGCACGTATAGCTACTACTCGTGATTCGTGTACTCCTTTGGTGACAAGAGTGTCTGCGTTGCGCTTAAGCACTTTTGCACGAGCCAAAGTGGTAACGGTCTTACCATATCTAAAAAGCGATTTTAACAATTCACGAACTGTCGCTTTTGCACGTGTTGTCTTTTCAGTCCTGAGAATCCTTTTTTTCATGAATGCAAATTTTCAAGTTTAGCTTTTAATTCCTCCACAGATTTTTTGCCTAATCCACGAATTTTTGAAAAATCTTCATCAGTTAGTTCACGGAGTTGTTTTACCGTTTCAATACTGTTCTTAACCAACGCATTTATAACGCGGGTTGGCAAATCCAACTCATCCACCATAACGTCTGAGCTCTGCATACCAGCTGCTCGTCGTCCATTCTGCATCTCTTCTTGTTTCTTCTCCAAGCCACCTGAACAAAGAAGAGTAAAATATTCAATCATGAGCAAAGAAGCCTTGTCTAACGCTTGTCTCCCTGTCAGACTTCCATCTGTTTCTATGTTAAGCGTGAGCTTGTCATAGTTGGTAAGTCTATTGATACGAGTACTCTCAACCAAAAGGTTTACCGATACCACTGGTGAATAAAGAGAGTCTACTGGCAAAATTCCAAAACCTTTATCCTCTTTGCGTGAAGCGGATTCATAACCAGTCCCTTTTGAAACATATAACTCTATCTCTATCGCACCCTTACTTGATAATTCGCATAACACTAAATCCTTATTTAAGACTTTGCACAATGGATTATCCTGAAGATCAGATGCATATACTTTTCCCTCAGTTTTTTTTGAAAGCCTTATGATGTGCTCTTCTTCTGAATCACATACAAATCTCAACATCTTAATATTAAGTAGTAATTCAATAACATCCTCTTTTACACCTTTAACGATACCAAATGGATGAGACACTCCTTTAATCTTTACATGAGTAACTGCTGCACCAACGAGAGATGATAATAGCACTCTTCTCAGACTATTACCCATTGTATGACCGTATCCACGGGGTAATGGTGAAATTATATAGACCCCTTTGTATGTGCTTTCTTCTACAATTTCAACTGAAAATTGAGGTTTTAACATAGCAAAATATGAAACTTATAATTTAGAATAAAATTCTATGACTAATAACATGTCTACTGGCTCCTTATATTCATCCAAATTAGGTACATCTATAATCTCTGCGCCATCCTTCTTCCACTTAATCCAAGGAGAAATTTTTTCTTCACCTTCAAGAAGTGTTTTAATATATGGAATCTCTTTTGTATTCTTTTTTCTAAAAGTGACAATGTCCTTTATACCAACTGAATAAGAAGGTATATCAATTTTATTACCATTTACCGCTACATGCCCATGAGTTACCAACTGTCGTGCCGCATTACGCGTGGGAGCAAAACCTGCTCTATACAATACATTATCTATTCGTGTTTCCAAAGACTGTATTAAATGTAGTATTGTATTACCTTTTTTCTCAACCGCCTTATGAAAATACTTACTCATCATGGCCTCAGAAATTGCGTAAATTCTTTTTAATTTCTGTTTTTCACGTAATTGAATACCGTAATCGGATATTTTTGAACGAATTTTACGCACGCTTTTGTTTCCTGGCGGTATGTTCAGTCGCGCTAATAAGCGTGCGTGTGATTTTGTACCTGGTGTTTTCAAAGATAGATCAACGCCTTCACGTCGTGCTTGTTTGTTTTTCTTCATAAGAATTCTACCCATTATGTTCTCCTCTTCTTTCTTGGCCGTATTCCATCGTGTGGCACTGGCGTTCTATCTACTATCTTACTGACGTCTAGACTGCTATTTCTTAGCACACGCAAAAGCGAATCCCTTCCTGGTCCAATGCCACATATATAAATTGCAGCAGTTTTTAAACCATATGTTTGCATGGCTTCATTAAGAGTTTTCTCTATGGCCGTTGTCGCTGCAAATGGAGTTGACTTTCTTGTTCCCGAAAATCCGGACGCTCCACATGAACCCCAAACAAGTGTTTTGCCAATCTCATCAGTAACCGTAACTATAGTGTTGTTAAACGTTGATGTAACATACACCCTACCTGTTGCGGCATAGCGTATTTGCTTCGCTTTTTGCTGTGTTTTTTGTTTTACCATACGTTATTTATTTACTAGAATTTTGTACTTGATCAACTTTTGCCCATGCTTCTTTCGAAAGAGCACCAACTGTACGTTTTTTACCCTTACGTGTGCGGGCGTTTGAGCGCGTTCTCTGACCTCTTACAGGTAATCCGCGAATATGGCGCCATCCACGATAGGTATGTATTTCACATATACGCTTAATATTGTCAGAAACTTCCGATTTCAATACTCCCTCAACTTTAAAATTTTGATCAATAAATACTTGTAATGTACGAATCTGCTCATCTGTCAGTTCGTGTGAACGAATTGCTTTATCAAAGCCAACACCCTTTAAAATCTTCTTTGCGCTTGCCATACCAATACCGTGCACTCTCGTGAGTGCAAACGTAATAGGAAGATTATTTTGAATATTGACGCCAGATATACGTATCATACTACCCTTGTCTCTGTTTGTGTTTTGGATTATCACAAATAACTTGTATTCGTCCTTTTCTTTTGACTATTTTGCATTTGCTGCAAATTTTTTTTACTGATGCTCTAACTTTCATTGTTATAATCTGAAAACTATTCTACCTCTATCTTTATCGTACGGCGTTATTTCTATGCGTACTTTATCTCCAGGCATTATCCGGATATAATACTTTCGCATCTTACCGCTCAAATAACACAAAACTAACCTCCCCGCCAACTGTCCAGCCGCCTGATCTAGGCGTACTCGGAAAAGCGTATTTGGAAGGCTCTCAACTACTTCACCTTCGACCCGTATTGCTTCATCTGTCGTACTCATCTATAAGGAATCCATTATAACATTTCTTTACCTTCTTGCAAAGGGAAAATACTTTCAAACTAATAGTATACTTTTCTCTTCATCCACATACACCGTGTTCTCAAAACATGCGCTCTGACTAAAAGATTTTGTTCGTAAACTCCATCCATCTTTATTTGCGAGAACAACGTGATTATCATGAAAAGAATATATTACCTCTATTGCGTATGCGTATCCCGATCGGAAACACGGGGTTCTATCAATCGAGCCTACCAACACTCCGGGGATATATGGCTCCATATGGAGTTCTTCTCCCACTGCATGACCTGTTAATTCATGTATAACCTTGTATCCAGCAGATTCAATGTTTTCTTGAATATATGCACTCACAATACCAATCCGAACCTTATCCTTAACCAGTGTTAGCGCATGCCTCAATGTGCTATTTCCGACTTTCAAAAAACGTTCTACTCGATTATCGATTCTACCTATTGTCAACGTATCACTATAATCAACATGAAAACCTCCATATACTATACCGATATCCAACTTCAAAACATCACCTTCTTTAAGTAGATAGTTACTTGGGACTCCGTGAACGACAACTTCATTTACCGAAAGACAGGTAGACCAACTATACCCAGGCACCGTAGAAAAGCTCGGGGAGCCTCCATTTTCTCGAATAAGACGTGTTGCCTTCGAATCTATGTCAGTAAGCTTAGTTCCGACCTTTATATAAGGAGTGAGTTCTTGAACTACTTTTCTAAGCTTCTTTCCACCCACAATCATGGCATTTTTTTTATCCATTAGCCTATCCCATAAAAAACTTGACGATACACATCTTCTAGGTTGTCATAAAGAGTTTTAAGAGTTCCATTATTGAAAACAATAAAATCCGCAAATGCGATTGGCGCACCCTTATGTAGGTTACTTAACTCATGCAAATCTCTATCAGGACCTGAAAGTCCTCTGCGATATTTCCTTACATTTACGCGTTTGTAACGTAGTAGTTTATCTGCATGCATAGCAAGTAGAAATAGTTTGATACGTGGAAATTCTTTACGGAGGTATAGATACTCTTCCCATGAGTACAACCCATCAATAACAACGAAGTTTGAGTGCCTAAATTCATCTTGAATTTTAGTTTTATTTAACACTGCCATAGCTTCCATCCCATATTTTTGCCTAAATTCAACGCGCAGCTTTTTGTGTACTGCTTCAGTATGTTTTAATTTGTGATGATCAACATAGTCATTTATTACATTACTGAAAGAAACAATTGGAAATTCTTTTTCTCTGAAAAATCCTGTTGCTTCTGTTTTGCCTGCTCCAGATAAACCCACTATAGCAAGTAAAATTTTTCTACTTCTTTTCCAGCTGCTTAAACCGTTTTTACCCATACGTTTTCCAAGACGCTTGAGAATAAATTCATTGATATTACGAATATCACGAGTGCCGTCAACTTCAATCAGCTGTTTCTTTTCTCGATACATATTTAATATTGGCTCTGTATGTGTATGAAAAATTTCAATACGTTTTTTTACTGCACTCACTGTGTCGTCAGTCCGTCCTTCATCCGCCCTTCCAGCAATTCGCCACAGCGCCTCTTTATCTGGCACCTTCAAGTAAAATACTGCGGTTATTTCTTCGCGGAACCTCTTTGCTTGATATATGTTTCGTGGAAAACCATCGAGCAGATATCCTCGCCTATATTCAGGTCTCCTCAGATACTCTGCTACTATCTCAATAGTTTCTTTATCTGGAATAAGTAGACCAGATGTCATCGTTTCTTTAACAAACCTTCCCCATTTTGTTTTCTCAGTCGCTATCTGTCTAAATATATGACCAGTCGATAAATAGGGAATCTTGAGTTGTTTTGATAACAAATTACCTTGGGTAGATTTGCCTGCGCCAGGGATTCCAATTAGAATGATGTTCACAATGTTGTATGCAATTGATCATAACGGTCCGTCATAATAGTTGCCTGTATCGTGCGATAGGATTCCAATATGACAGAAACAATGATAAGAATACTAGTGCCACCAATGAAAAATAAACTGACTCCGGTGATAGACGCAAGAATATTTGGCAAAATAGCAATAGTCCCTAAAAATAGTGCTCCCACTGATGTAAGCTTATACAACAGTGCTTGTAAATAGGCACGTGTTGCATTCCCTGGGCGTATTCCTGGGATAAAACCACCATACTTCTGAATTTCTACAGAAATTTTTTGAGGACTAAATATAAGAGATGAGTAAAAAAAAGTAAATGCGACAACAAGCAAAAAATAAATGCCGTTATACATTACACCATTTGCAGCAAACACACTGGTCAAAAACTCTCCTATTTTTTGTAACGTACCATTTTGTGCGCTCACTAAAAAGTTACCTATCATTTGTGGGAATAGCACAAATGAAACTGCAAAAATAATAGGAATTACTCCTGCTTGACTAAGCTTCAACGGCAGATAGTTTGTCGCTCCTCCATACATTTTTCCTCCTCTCACTCTCTTTGCATAAAAAATAGGTATTTTCCGCTGTGCTTCATTTAGCAATACAACAAAGTAGATAACTAAAAGCCCAACAGCTACAACTAACAATGTTGGTAATATACTTTCTTGCGTAAGTGTAGAACTCGATTGTAAAAGCATTATCGGCAATCTTCCCACGATACCTGCCAAGATAATAAATGACACACCATTTCCTACTCCATATTCAGATATAAGCTCACCAAGCCATACTAAAATAAACGTACCTGCAGTTAGTGATAAAGCAAATTGTAACAATTGAACAAATGTAAGCGCGCCGACAATCCCTTGATTGCGCAAAAAAAAGTACATACCAATTGCCTGTAAAAACGCAATAGGAAGGGTTAAGAAGCGAGTATACTGATTGAGTTTAAACCTACCATAGTCACCTTCTTTAGATAGCGCTTCTAACGGCGGGTATATAGCAGATAGCAATTGCAGCGCAATAGAGGCATTTATGTACGGGTTCAATCCAATAGCAAGTATAGAAAAATTCACCAATGTACCACCGCTGAATATGTCGAGTAATACTAGGAACTGGTTTGAAGCAAAAACTTCTCTTAAACGCGCTAAGTCTATCGACGGAATGGTAACAAACGCAAAAAGACGAAATAAAGTTATGATAGCGAGAGTAAAGAGAACTTTCTTCTTAAGAAGCGAGTTGTTCCAGATATCACTAAAAATTGTCTTAAGTGAGCTTCCCGCCGGCATTCTGTATTTTTTCAACTGCTTTTCGCGTCGTGTGCAACGATGTAGAAATAATCTTAGTTAATTTTCCTCTGCCCAAAAGCCTTACTTGGTGCGTATGGGCAATTTTAGCAGATACTAATTTTGCCTTTATTAACGATTTCACTGTAATCTCACTCTTGTTTTTAATAGCTTTAGACTGTTCTATTCGTTCAATATTAATACCTATGCTTTTCTGTATACTTTTATTCTTACCTTTACCTCGTAACATTGGAAGCCGCTTAGAAAGAACTTCCGCACCACCAATAAAATTGGCTCTAACACTACCTCTCTTCGTTTGTCCTTTTATACCACGTCCTGAGTACTTACCCTTACCTGAACCCCACCCACGTCCAACACGTTTTTTACTTCGTTGTATTGTTTTTACTAATAAATGAAACATGTTATATTCCCCTCTGCATTCGCTCAAATGCACGATACATAGCGAAACTTAAATTAATTTTATTATTCGATCCATAAATTTTTGCAGAAACGTCTGTGATCCCAGCGAGGTTCATAATTTGCCTCAAAACACTACCCGCTTTTAATCCTGTCCCAACTGGTGCTGGCTTTAACAATATTTTTGCAGCCTTGAATTTTACCTCAATATCATAGGGGATGGTTGTTCCTGCAAGTTCAAGTTTTATCATTTTTTTCTTAGCCAAACGAATTGCTTTATTTATAGCAATTGGTACTTCAGCAGCAGACGCTAACCCCAACCCAAAAGATCCTTTATGGTTACCAACGGCAACTAAGGCAGAAAAACTCACCGCGTTTCCACCAGGAGTCTTTCGAGAAACTCTTCTTATTGTTAGTACTTGTTCACCTAGTTCTTTTTTTTGTTCTTCCATATTTTATTTAGAATTCTAATCCAGCTTCTCGAGCAGAATCGGCTACCCCTTTTACACGTCCATGAAACTTATACCATGCTCTATCAAAAATAACTTTTTTAACTTTTTTTGCAATTGCTTTTTGAGCAACATCACGACCTACAACGTGCGCATTTTCCATATTCTTTCCCTTTATCTTTAAGTCGTTACTCGAAGCAATGGTTATTCTCTTTATATCATCAATTATTTGCGCATATACATGTTTCCCGCTTCTGTATACGCTAAAACGGGGCACTGATAGGGATTCAAGTATAGTTCTACGTACTTTTTTGACACGACGATCCCTTCTTTTCTGTATTTGTTTTTGAATGCTTTTAATGTTCATAGTACTATTTTTACGCTGCCTTTGCCTTCTTTCCTGGTTTTAGGCGAACAACTTCATCGTGATAACGCAAACCCTTGCCCTTATATTTATCGGGGATTTTTATAGATCGGATTTTCGCAGCAACTTCTCCAACTCTTTGTCTATCACAACCACCTATAGTTATTTTATTTCCCTTTGCCTCTATTGTTATTTCATTCGGAGTTGGAAATGTAACCATATGAGAAAATCCAAGCTTTAAAGTAAGATCAGTTCCCTGCATGGCTGCACGAAACCCGACACCATGTATTTCGAGTACCTTTTTCCAAGGAGTAACAACCCCAGTGACTGCATTGGCAACAAGAGAGCGGTACAATCCGTGCAAAGCGCTAACATCAGATGTTTCCGCTTTTGTTTGCACAGTCAATACTTGATCCTTTAATACAATAGCAAGTTTGCGCGGCAAGATATGAGACATAGTACCCTTTGGCCCAGTTATAGTTACCTCACGACCAGAGTTGTCGATAGTTACTGTTACTCCTCCTGGAACTTGAATTGTTTTTTGACCTATTTTTGACATATTAGAATATTTCTGCTAAAACTTCTCCACCAATCTTTTTCTTCTTTGCCTCTACCTCAGTCATCATTCCCTGAGATGTATTAACAAGTAAAAAACCTCTACCGCCTTTCACAGAATACAACTGCGAATAACCCATATATATCCGCCTCCCAGATGTACTTAAACGCTTTATTTGTAGTATTCTGTCTCGCTCCATATTGAGCGTAACGGTCATAACGCGATCTTTTATACTATATGCTTTTACAATATCGCGTTTCTCCAATACCTTAGCTATTCGTTCTTTTGCGTTTGATGATGGCAAATCCAAATTCTCTTTTCCTGCAAGATACGCATTTTTTATCCGAATAAGCATATCACCAACTGGATCGGTTATCATTACACTTTTTACCATGATGCTTTCGTAACGCCAGGAATATTTCCCGCTAATGCCTCTTTTCTAAAGCAAATCCTGCACATACCAAAGTGCCTGATATAACTACGATTTCTACCACAAATCTGGCATCTGTTCATTTCACGTGTTGGATACTTTTGCTTTTTTAAGAATTTTACTATGTCGCTTGTTTTTGCCATATATATTTTATTTTTCGAAGGGCATGCCCATTTCTTCTAAAAAGGCTTTTGCCTGGCTATCAACTTTTGCTGAGGTCACAATCGTTATTTCTATCCCACGAGTTCTGTCCATCTTATCATACTCAAGATCTGGAAATATTCCCTGTTCTTTAAAACCTAAGTTAAGATTTCCTTGACTATCAAAACTCTTCACCGAAATTCCCCTAAAATCTCTCATCCGGGGAAGTACTATTCTAACAAGTTTTTCCCAAAAATCAAACATGCGCTTACCTCTAAGAGTCACTTTTAAACCAATTGGCACACCTTTTCTTAATTTGAAAGCTGAAATCGATTTTCTGGCAATTGTCGTAAGCGGTTTCTGACCAGTAATAATGGTAAGTTGTTCACTTCCTTTGTCAATAACTCCTTTATCTTTTAGTGCATCATTTAAACCCATATTGACAATAATCTTAAGAATTTTTGGTAATTCGTGAGTATTTTTATACCCAAATTTTTTCTTTAAAGCTTTGATGTGTTGTATCTTTTCTGCGTCGTTCATAGTAGTTTTAGTAATGTTTATTTTGTATTAATTATTTTCTTACACTTACGACATATACGTTGTTTCTTACTCGCAGAAACTTCATACCCTACTCTCGTTGGCTTTTTGCATGAAGGACATATAAGCATTATATTGCCTATCGCAACAGGTCTGTTGACTTCGACCACGCTTCCATTTGGAAACTGCTCAGATTTTTTCACGTGCTTTTTATATATATTTATCCCTTTAATGAGTACAGTTTTTTTAACACTATAGACCCTTTCAACTAATCCCTGTTTACTTTTGTTTTTCCCTTTTATAACTGTGACTGTATCGCCTTTTCTTATTTTCATTTTCTATTAATAAATTTCAGTAGCAAGACTTGCAATTTTTTGAAACCCAGCTAAACGTACCTCGCGGCATATCGGCCCAAATACACGTGTTCCACGTGGATCTTTCGTTGCACCCTCAAGTAACACACACGCATTATCGTCAAAACGTATGTAAGAACCGTCTGTTCTTCTAAATTCTTTGCGTACACGTACGATAACAGCTTTTGATATCTCACTCGAACGTACTTGCCCTGCAGCATCTGCCTTTTTTACCACGACAGTTATTACCATACCAAGGTAAGCAATAAGTCTATTTCCTTTTCCTGGAATGCCAATAAGTTCCACCTCCTTAGCGCCTGAATTGTCCGCGGCAACAATTCTTGATCGTATTTGTAACATGTTATTCTTTTATTTCTAACTTCTCGACGACGACGAAATGCTTGTTTTTTGATATTGGTCTCGTCTGTTCAATCTCAACAATATCACCAACTTTATACTCTGTTTCAGCATGAGCCATTATTTTACTATGACGCTTGATGACTTTTTTATAAAATGAATGGCGGAAAACGCGTTCTATTTTTACAACGACTGTTTTTTCCATACCTATCGAAACAATAGTACCGGTTAATTTTTTTATCATAACTATTTGTTAAACTTTTTTCTCTTTTAATAATCTAAGATCTTGTTTTTCTGCAAGGACTGTCTTAATCCTCGCAATTGTCCTACTACTTGACCGCTTGCCACACGTATTTTTTGTTTTGCCCATAACCATGTCAAGTGTCATTTTTGCTTCGTTTTGGGATGTTTCTCGCAATAGTGCATGGAGCGATTTTTCATCTTTTTTTCGCAACTCTACTGTTGTTATTATTTGTTGTTTACTCATCATGGTTGCGGTAACTTATACGTGTCTGAACTGGTAGCTTACTCGTCACTTTTTTAAAAATCCTTTTTACTTCAATCAACGCAACTCCTGAAATCTCAATTAACACGGTGCCTGCTGCAACTGCAGAAACGTAGTACGCTACATCGCCTTTTCCTGAACCCATGCCAACTTCGAGAGGTTTTTTTGTATAGGGCTTATGAGGAAAAATACGTATCCAATAACGACCTATTTTTCGTGTTTCTCTTGCCATAATTACACGAATTGCCTCAAGTTGTCTATCGGTAATCCAATGAGATACTATTGTTTTAAGACCATATTCACCAAAATTAAGCTTTTCTGCTTTTATTGCGATTCTTCTGTGTGTTCCTCGAAACTGTTTCCTGTGTTTTGTTTTTTTTGGTGCTAACATATTATCGACAAATCCAAACTTTAATTCCTATATAACCATTTCTGGTGAGCGCTGGCACGTGCGCAAAATCTATGTTCTCTCGTATTGAAGAAAGTGGCACTTTTCCAAGTTGAAATTTTTCACGACGTGCTATATTTGCACCTCTAATACGACCCGCATATGCTATCTTAACGCCCTTCGCACCACTTTCCATGACTCTGTTAATCACATTGTGGGCAAGTGAACGATGTGAAAAATTTCTCACAATTCGTTCTGCGACATGTTCAGCGGTATAATGAGCACTGAGGAAAGGTTTTTTATACTGTTCTATTTTAAGAT
>Ga0210057_1003835_pt1 | contig 20416 bp, 20 predicted proteins | sample CryGeyCG2114_010_2_FD_183968 | JGI IMG/M metagenome (GOLD analysis project Ga0210057, IMG submission 183968) | Groundwater microbial communities from aquifer - Crystal Geyser CG10_big_fil_rev_8/21/14_0.10 (SPAdes) (version 2) | ecosystem: Environmental > Aquatic > Deep subsurface > Groundwater ...
TTCGAACTTTTTTTGAGCAAAACCCCCAATAAGGAAGCCAGCCCCGCCACTGCTCGACAAGCTCGCCACACCACAGAAAAATACTCTTTGCTCTTTTCATTTTGCGCGCGCCCGATTTCTTTTTCTCCTAATGAAAAGAGTATTTTTCTGTGGTGTCCTGCCTTCCAAGTATTCAGGCAGGTGGCAGGACTGGCCTCATTTTGATTTGGCAAGAGAAAAGCGGAATTTTTACCCCGTAGCGAGCTTGCTCTGCTTCGGGGCACCCCAACCCCCCCTTCCGCTTTTCTCTTGCTCAAACGGAACGGGAACGGAAGCAGGCGGGCAAAAAAATTCCTTCCCCCCAACCCCCTTCCTTTTTGCCCGCCTGCTTGGGCTTCGCCCCCAAAACTTTTCGGCGGGACGGCGGGACAGAAAAGAAAGATAGCGTAGCAGTAAAAGCACTTGCCCCACCCTCCCGTGCGCGTGCTTTTGGATTTTTACTCCCTTTTCTCTTTACCTTTTCTAAATAATTTGGTAACATTATATTGTTGATGGTAAATATATCCATACAATAACAGTATACTACAATTTAATGTTACTAACAAATTATGGTAGAGTCAAGCAAAACCAACCTAGTCAAGAAAGTTAAACAGCTTCGGGAGAAGCTGGGTTTATCGCAGGAAAAACTGGCTCGGCTGGCTGATGTGTCCAACAATACGATTATTAATATTGAGGCGGGAAAACAAGACAACCCAACTATTGATACTTTGAAAAAGATAGCTAAAGCTTTAAATGTATCAGTCGAGGAGTTAATATAAAATATATGGGAGAAAAATTTGGATCACCAATAAACAAGCAAGAAGCCCTCAAGCAAGAGCTCGAAGATCACGGCATAGACTCGCCAAATGAATGGCGAGAGGCTTTGGGTGTAGAAAGTCATGAACCCATTGACGACAAGTCGGCTCAAATAGAAAAAGAAACACCGAAAGTTGAGGCGATTAAAACTGGCGAAATTGATGACCAAAAATGGCAGAAGCGATTAGATGACGCTTTTCAACAAAGTGATTTTGAACTGATAAAGACATTACAAAAAGTCAGACCAGAGAGTGCTCCTAGCGCAGATTTGATACAGGTAAAAATGAGAGAATTAATAACTACTCGCCCAAGCAATTGGGCTGAGGATTTTGGAAAAATAAAATCTGTATCTGAAACTGAACCCGATCAAGGATTGGTTGCCGAAGAATTCGGAAAACTACTTGAACAATTTGGACAAGAAAAAGGAATTTTGGATCAGCTGAAATCGTTTAAGAGAGCCACTGGGTATACTCCCTCGGCTGAACAAATCCAAACAAAATATAGAAATATTTTTGCCGGCAAAAAATCCTACAGTTTTGAAACCGAGGATCTTATAAAAGATATAAAAGGTTTAACCGGCATACAGCCCGATGATGCTCTTTTCCAAGAAGCTGTAGATAAAGGAGATGTATTGCAAGCGAAAAAAATTGCTCCACTTTTTGGCGTCGAAGTAACAAGTGAAATGATCCAACAATCCTACGAAGCACAGTTTGCAAAGAACGGATATCTGGATACCTATCGAATAACAGAAATCGGCGAGAAACCGAACATGGCCTTAGTCGAAAAAGTGTATCAAAGGATTTTGGAAAAGCGTGGAGATCGATGGATGGATTCTTTAAAATCTTTAGAGCAAGCAACTGGAATAAAACCGGTATTTACCGAGGAGCAAATGCGGCCTGTTTTTGAGGAGTTTTTACAAAGAGGTTGGTATGGTCAAAAAGGATATGTTGGTATTGGGAATCTCGTTGAGATGACAGGGCTTAAACCGCCAGTAGATCTCGTAGAAAAAACCGCATTAAAAATAGTTGACGGCGGTCACGGATATATTGATCAGGGCAAAGCAATTAAAGAAGGCCTGCAAAGACTACAAGAAAGCGTGGGGGTTGTGTTTGAAGTTCCTGAATCAGAAATTCAAGATCGCTATCAAAAAGCAGTTACTGACAAAAAAGCGCATGTCATTTCTAATCTATATGGAGCTCTCGGAATCCGACCTCAAATAGACAAGGAAGAAGCGCGACAGTTTATGGTGGGACTGATGGACGACACATACCACAACCCAATATCAGATTTGGAAAAAGTCTTTGGCGTTAAATTTAAAGCAACTAAGGAAGAAATAGAAGCCAAGCAAGACGAAAATTTAGAAAAATTACGATTTGATGGTTTAGCAAAAATAAAAGAGCTAACTGGGAAAGATTGCGATCCAAAAAAGCTCGAAGCTACACTTATACAGTGGCTAGAAAAAGAAGCAACGATTCCTTCAGGCAAACGTAATTCGTACGACAATGATTGGGAGAAAAAAATTAAAGAACGCCTAGAACAGTTTGGTGTTGCCGTTCCCCAAGAAATAGTGATCGGAATATACACTAGTCTAATTCAGAATGAAACAGTACACTCAAGCAATTTGGTAAAAGTACATCAACTTACTGGGGTCCCTCTACCCCCCGATTTAGCGCAACAAGCCTATAGAAAATTCTTATCGCCCGATTATGCTTATAGTATAAAAACTGGCCAGGGTAGCTCCACGGGTTTCGGCTCTCTCTCTGGTGCATTTGAAGAATTATTTAAAATTACGGGTATAAAACCTGAAATACCAGCTGATCAACTTCAAGCCTTTTATAGAGAAGCTGTCGTAGAGGATTCGTGGGGAGGGCGAGGAGGAATTTATAGTATAGAAAAAATAGCAGGTATCACAGGGGTCAAACCGGAATTTGATCCTGATGATATTAATAGACTTTATAAACAATGGATTGTAGCTGGCCGGGAAAATCAAATTGGAAATGTAAAAAAGATTACCGGCGTTGAATTACAGCTAGATGAGGAAACCACAGCATATATATCACAGAAGATAGAAGTTGGGATAGAAACAGCACGATCTGGTAACTACGAGAAAGATAGGTACGGAGAAAAAGAATTTGATTCTTCCGGTTTGGAAAGAGATCTTGAGAAAGTAAGCAGTTTAGCAACCGCTACTGGAATTAAGCCGAACATTGAACGGTTGCAATCTGCTTATTCGGAAATCATAGCCAGTGATCCTTATTGGACAAAAAAAATAGAAAAGATAATTAAAGCAACAGGTGTTATGCCGATAGTATCTCCAGATTTAGTTCAATCTAAAGGCCAGCAACTTTTAGAGGCAGGGAGATTGCAATTTTTCGAGAAGTTGTTGCAATATGGCCAATTTGAATATAACCCTGACTTAGTCAGAAAAGTATATCGTGATCTATTGCAGAAAGCAGATGAGTGGGAGAAAAAGATGCGAGATGAGGGTGGTCTAAGCGGTGACGATGCGTATTCATACGAATATTATGCAGACAATTTTGCCGATCGGCTAGCAGAATTGAAAAAAATGAGTGGCGTTGAAATTGACCCTGATGTTTTAGCTGGTGCTCTTTCGCGCAACATAAGACCAAAAAGTAGAAGTTATAATTCGATAAAAGATGGAATTGAGTTATTTAGAGAAAAGTTTGGTACAGAAGTAACTTCTCCTATTGCAAATGGTGTTTATCAAGCTTTGTTTGAGCGTGGCGATTTTGAGAACATAGAAAAATTTAAAAAGGAAACAGGATTAGTTCCGGAAGTCTTGCTTGAAAGCATAAAACAAAAATGTGATGCTCTATTGCAAAAACGTGACTTTAAAACCTTGGGAAGTATTAAGGCTTTGCTGGGAATAGAGACTCTCCCGCTTACACCTGAAATGGTTCAAGCCGAGTATACGAAGCTCGTTGAGAATCCTAAATTTGCCACATACAGTGATAAAGATATTGAAACGTTTTATGCTTTATACGAACTTAGCCAAGTACGTCCGGAGTTATCTTCGGAAAAAATGGCAATGGCGTATCGAAGAGTAATGTTTGCTTCGTACGATGGAAGCTATGAAAAATTTGAGCGAGTTGTTGGTGTTCCACCAACAGAAAGCGATTTGCAAAATAGAATATATAATTGGCTGGTTGAGGACTACATGAGAAAAGATAGTGTTACGAAATTCATGGAGAAATACAAAGTAACCGTATCTCCTGAAATCGCAAACAAGGCCGCAATGCGCAGATTAGAGAAAACAGGCATGGAAAAATTTGTTGAAACGATAAAGACCATAAAACTTATTGAGGAAATTTCCGGATCGCCGGTTCACTTAGAGGCAAGTGCCGTAGAAAATGCTACTCAAAAAATATTAGAAACTCACAAACCAACAGAGTATTCTTGTACCGAATTAGACGATTTATTCTTTTGGTTTGAAGAATCTACTGGTAAAAAACCATCACAAGGGTTAGTTGATTTGGCATATACAAGAACTTTAGGCCAGAATATTTCTTACGAGAAAACTCCTGATGGAGAATATTTAAAAGCATGGGATTGGTTAAAGCAAAAATATGGTTTGCCGTCCTCTAAGGCAGTGCAAGCTATATACCTTGCCCAACTTTCATCTAAATAAAAATTATGAGATCACTAGAAAATTTCAACTACATAGAACAATTCACTGGAGTCAAACCTGACATCCAGGAGATTGAACGTATTCAAAAAGAACAAAGCCCAGAGGAGATATCGGCAGAAAAACGCCTGCAAGAATTGTATGCGAAGGAATTACTAGCCGGAAATGTCGAGGGCATAACGCAATTAGAAAGCCAATTCGGCACAACTTTTAAAATGGATGGCGGTGATCTTCAGGTTTTTTATACAAAGATTCTTGTTGAAGATGTTCCCAATAAAGCAGGACTGATAAACTTTTTGTTGTCCCGAACAAATATCACTCCCGCACCAGAGATAATTATTGCTCATTACAAGAGTGAAGATTTCAAACTCAGCGATGAGGAAATAGAGATTTTGAAAGTCCTAAGATCGAATGAATCCCTTCAAAATGCAATTGAGCAAATAGACTTAGATAAAGCCGCAGAAATCACAGAACATAATCTTATACGATATATAAAATTCTTGGGTACGGAAACATCCGAATTATTTCCACATACCTACGAAAAAGCTTTTGAGCAAATCACAAGTAAATTGACAGAGAATCAAGATATAGCAGACTACTTCGTAGAAAATTTAGGATACTACTACCAAGAGCCGTGGGTTGCCGAAAATGTTGCTAAGGCGATACAAGAATACTCGGTTGCTCAAAAATTTGTGTATGCGACTCAAAACGATCAGACTATTTGGAAAGATGAGCCATGGGTTAGTGACATACTCACCAAGGCGAACGAGATAGTCGCAAAGCATAAAGCACAATTTCCAGATGAAGATTGGCAAGATCAAGACTCGGGCTCATATGGGTATAGCCACGACAACGAAGGATTCAGCGAAACTGATCCTTATGAGAACCATCCATGGCGTTTTGATAGTCAGAAAATACACCTTGCTTCTGCGATATCTGAGTTAATGGCTGGGGCCTTAAATACTAAAGAAATAGAAGCTTTAAGTATAAATGCTCAAGAGGCGGGTCCAATTTTAGCAAAGATCAATGAGCAAATTAGTACCGCCTATGACAAATTTTTAGAAGGTGTAAGAACCAATAAAAATATAAAAGATGACGACAGAAACGCCCTGATTGATCCAGAAAGTAGTGAAATAAAAATGTCATCATTGCTTGATAATGTTCGATCTTTTATTGCAAGATACTTAGTGCAAAGTGTGGAGGGCGACGTAACTAAATTTTCTGAACTCGGCGATTTAAGTAAAGACATTGAACGTATTCTGCAAGAAGGATTTAAGCGTTATATAAAAATACACGAAGTCGACGTTCCTTTGTACGACAAGCTTTATGAGGAATTTGATAACTTGCGAGAAACAGGAAGATATCCGCTTGAAGTATTTTTAGGCCGTGATGGTATTTACGCTTATATTGGTAGACGAACGCAGGACGTCGCGCGTCGAAGAAAACTCGGATTAGAGGGCAGAAAAAAACTAAAAGAGTCCGGAGAGATACTAGAGATTCATCCAAAGTATACTGTCTATCCCAGATACTTTAGAGACAATATAAATTACGAGACTAAAAAGCAATTCCTACAACAAGAAGGAATCAGTGCCGATGCCGATCCTCTTTTCTACGATACCGGCTATACGGGTACCATACCTGAACAAATCATGCGTGTAATGGACTTCGATAGCGAGGATATTGAACGCAGAATAAGATTACTCTCTGCCCCAAGCGTCCATCGCCGAGTAAAAGGTATTCCAGAGAATGCTCGATCAGAAATTATTGAATACATTGAACACAATGCGAAGCTCGAAGAAACTGCCGAGGGTCTTTTGATTGAAGAAAAAACTGGGAAAATACGTCACGTTGCTAAGCCAACTAGCCCCGAAGAGCAGTTTTATTTTATGATGGTAAAACAAGCCGTTGCGCGACACTATTGGCTTCAAGAACAGTTACACCATGAGCCATCAGGAAATATCAATCTGGACTCGGAACACTATACGATTCGCATACGACAAGACTACGCTCAACTTCTCCCCAAAGAGTTTATGAGCGATCCAAAAACATTCTTTGAACAACATGGAGAATTATTAAAAGGTAGTAAGGGTGAGGGAGAATATCCTGACGAAGAAGTTGTATTATTCAAATTAACAGACGGAACAGAGATCGTCGCTAAGCGCATCGAGCTTCGTAAGGCTAAAGAGGCTCGAAAAGAATTTGCCATATTGATTGCCGCTAAAAAGGCCGGTTTGCCAACCGCAGACCCTGTTGGCTTCCTATCTGGTAAGGAAGACAAAGATGGTAGTTATCTCTTGATGAAAAAAATTGAGGGTCGTTCTGGTAGGAAATTTGAAAAAGAATTGAAAGAGAGTGGAAAATATTCTGAAGATCAAATTAAAGGTATTATGCAAATTGTGGTAGAAAAGAACAAAGAGATGGCTGAATTGTTTAGGACAAGTCTTAAAATCGATAAGCGATGGAGAATCAAGGATACTATTATCGAATTTAATGAGGAAACTGGAGAGGTGGAAGCAGTAATTCCAATTGACTGGGAGCGAGCACAGAACTTTAATCCTAGTACACCAAAAGAAATAGATGAGCTCACTTAAAATAATAGTCCCGCCGTCCCGCCGAAAAGTTTTGGGGGCGAAGCCCAAGCAGGCGGGCAAAAAGGAAGGGGGTTGGGGGGAAGGAATTTTTTTGCCCGACTGCTTCCGTTCCCGTTCCGTTTGAGAAAAGGAAAAGCGGAAGGGGGGTTTGGGGGGGAATTCCGCTTTTCCTTTGCGAAATCAAATTGAGGCCAGTCCCGCCACCTGCCCGAATACTTGGAGGGCAGAACACCACAGAAAAATACTCTTTTCATTAAAAGAAGAAAAAATCGGGCGCGCGCAAAATGAAAAGAGCAAAGAGTATTTTTCTGTGGTGTGGCGAGCTTGTCGAGCAGTGGCGTGGCTGGCTTCCTTATTGGGGGTTTTGCTCAAAGAAAGTTCGAACATCAATCAAAAAACACCGCATGATGCGATTTTTAACCATCCGCACACGGCCTTTATTGCCGCCCCGCGATAATATCTATCCGATTTTAGACCAATATTTACCCTCTCTGCAAGAGGGCGATATTGTTTTAATCACTTCAAAAATTGTCGCCATTCATCAAGGCCGGTGCCTTAAAATTGAAGACGCGCCGGATAAAGACGAGTTGATAAAAAAAGAAGCGGATGTTTATATCCCGCGCCAAGACATACCGAATAATTCAGTCGTGCTCACGATTAAGGATAATACTTTGATTCCAACCGCGGGCATTGACGAGAGTAACGCTAACGGCCACTATATCCTCTGGCCCAAAAATTCCAATAGAATTGCCAAAGAAATTTGCCGGTATTTGCAAAAAAAACATAAAATTAAAAAATTGGCGGTTATAATTAACGACAGCCATACCGAACCGCTGCGCTATGGAGTCATCGGAGTGGCAATCGGTTTTTTTGGTTTGGAGCCGCTGGCGGACCATCGCGGCCAGCCGGACATTTTCGGGCGCAAGTTAAAAATTACCAGAAGCAACATCGTTGATTCTTTATCGGAAATGGCGGTATTATTAATGGGCGAGGGAGCGGAACAAACGCCGATAGTGATTGCGCGCGGCGTTAAATTTGTAAAATTTACCAACCGCCATACTTACAAAAAATTAATCATTCCGCCGCAAGAAGATATTTACTACCCTTTGCTTAAGCGTTTTTATGGCCGGAAAAAAAATTAAGCCGCGTTACTATTTGATCGCCGCGCTTTCATTGGACGGCAAAATCGCCAAGCACGCCCGCCATTTTACCGGCTGGACCTCGCCCGCGGACAAGGATTTTTTGCACGCGCGACTTGACGCAAGCGATTGCGTTATTGTGGGCAACAACACTTACAAAACCGCCCGGCAACCGTTGTCAAAACGCAACTGCCTGGTTTTTACCAAATCAGTCGGCGCCGTTAAGCAGGCAAGCGAACGCTGTCTTTACGTCAATCCGGCTAAGATTGACATTGCCAAGTTGATAAAACAAGCAGGTTATCGCCAGGTAGCTATTTTGGGCGGCACGCAAATTTTTAGCTGGTTTTTGGAAAAAAATTTACTGGATGAGTTGTATTTAACAATTGAGCCGGTGGTTTTCGGTTCCGGTTTGCCTTTGTTTAATATCAATTTAGCGGCAGTTAAAAAATTTAAGCTAGCGTCAGTCCGCAGATTAAATTCAATGGGTACGGTTTTATTACATTATACAAAACAATAATTAAACGGAAATTTTACAATAATTGAACAATAATTTTAGTAGATATAAATTACTGTTAAATTATTTTTTTTAATTATTATTAAATTATCAATGATTTATGCCGGAATTGCCGGAAGTAGAAACAATCCGCCGCGGTTTGGATAACCAAATTGCCGGCTTAAGAATAAAATCCGTGCAGGTAAAAAAAGCGCGGCTAGTTAAAGGCAGCGTTAAAAAATTTATTGCCGTTCTAACCGGCAATGTTTTTTTAAAATTTAACCGGCGGGGCAAATTATTGATTGCCGCTTTAAAGAGCGGTCAATTTTTATTAATACACCTAAAGATGACGGGGCAACTTATCTATCAGCACGGCCGTCAGCTTATTGCCGGCGGGCATTCTTTCGTTGGCATGGATTGGCGTCTGCCCAACCGGCATACTCATATTATTTTTTCCTTCCGCAATGGTTCACGACTTTTTTTTAACGATTTGCGGCAGTTTGGCTACATGAAAATAGTGAGCAAGATTGAGTTGGAAAAAGAGTTGAAAAAATTCGGCATTGAGCCGCTGACGGCCGGATTTAGCCTAAAAAATTTTGTTGAAATATTTGCCAATAAAAAAACCAGCGCGAAAGCGCTGCTGATGAACCAAAAATTTATCGCCGGCTTAGGCAATATTTACGCCGATGAAGTGTGTTTTTACGCAAAAGTCAAACCCAGCCGGCGCGTTCCCTCGCTGACCGAAGGAGAAATTAAAAAGCTTTATCAGGGCTGCCGGGTTATTTTAGCTAAAGCGGTGAAAGCGCGCGGCACCACTTTTAGCGATTATGTGGACGCTGACGGCCGCCAAGGGGGATTTATAAAGTTTTTAAAAGTTTACGGGCGCAAAGGAGAAAAATGTCGCCGTTGCCGGCGGGGGGTAATAGTTAAAATAAAGCAGGGCGGGCGGGGGACACACTTTTGTCCACAGTGTCAACAGTAAAATTTGACACCAAATTTAGATATACTATAATGGAAGGAGTAATAGTTTAACAATGTCAAAATCCAAATTTCAAATTACAAATTCCTGCCTACTGGCAGGCAGGAATGTCAAATGCTTTAATGTCAAAATTGGACATTTGTATTTAGGATTTGATTTGACATTTGACATTTGAATTTTGGCATTTTGCGCTTTACTTTATGTCTTCCGCCATGCAAAAATACATCTGTCCTCCTTGCGGCTATATTTACGACCCGGCGGTTGGCGACCCGGACTCGGGCATCGCGCCCGGCACTGCTTTTGCCGACATTCCCGACACTTGGGTTTGTCCGATTTGCGGCCTTGATAAATCAATCATGGTGCCGTATGAAGAAGAATAATCACATAACACTTAACACTTAACATTAAATCTATGTCATATACACTTATGCCTCTTCCATACTCTTACGATGCGCTGGAACCATACCTTGACGCGCAAACGATGGAGATACATTACTCCAAGCATCATCAGGGCTACGTTAATAATTTAAACAAAGCGCTGGAGCAAAACCCCGAACTAGCGGCTAAATCGCCGGAGAAATTGCTTTCAGACTTAAACGCAATCCCCGAGAATATTCGCGCCTCGGTCCGCAACCAAGGCGGCGGCATAGCGAACCATAATCTTTTTTGGCAGGTTTTAAAACCAGCCGTTAATTTTTCCGGTCCAGCCGCTGATAAAGTTGCCGAAGCGTTCAGCGGCTATGACGGGTTTAAGGAACAATTCTCTAAAGCAGCGGCCGGGCAGTTCGGTTCCGGCTGGGCTTGGCTCGTGATGAACGGCGATAAACTGGAAATCATGGCAACCGCCAATCAGGACAGCCCGCTGTCTTTAGGCAAAACCCCGATTTTAGGCATTGACGTTTGGGAACACGCTTATTATTTAAAATACCAAAACCGCCGGCCGGAATACATCGAAGCGTTTTTTAAAGTGATAAATTGGGATAAGGTTAACGAGTTGTACGAGCAGGCCGGAAGGTAAAAGGCAAAATTTTATCAAAGGGCGGCTTTATCGGCTGCCCTTTTATTTTTTAGTTAAATCATATAAAATAAAATTATTATGCTGGCTAACCACGTAAAAAATTTACTGTTGCGTTTTCAGAAAAATGAAATTACCGAGTATTACGTTTATAGCCGTTTAAGCCGGCTGGCGCGGGGAGACAACAAAGAAATTATCCGCAAGATAGCGGATGACGAAAAACGCCATTACCAAATGTTGTACGGCCATACCCAAACGGCAGTCAAGCCCAGCCGCTGGTTAATGTTTAAATATACGATGCTCTCGCGCGTTTTTGGGTTGACCTTCGCCATTAAATTAATGGAAAAAGGAGAGGAGATGGCGCAGGCAACTTACGAGCGACTAAAAGATTCCGCTCCGCCGATTAAGGTGCTTTTGGCAGACGAGCATCGGCACGAAAAAGATTTAGTGGATATGATAGCCGAAGAAAGATTGAATTATATGGGCTCGGTCGTGCTCGGTTTAAACGACGCGCTGGTGGAACTAACCGGCGCGCTGGCCGGCTTAAGCTTTGCTTTGCAAAATACCAAGCTAATCGCTTTAGCCGGGCTGATCACCGGCATTGCCGCTTCTTTTTCCATGGCGGCTTCCGAATATTTATCCACCAAATCCGAAGGCAATAAAAATTCGCTGAAATCGGCGCTTTATACCGGCTTAGCTTATATCGTGACGGTGCTGTTTTTAATTTTTCCCTTTCTGATGCTCGCCGATTACCGCTGGGCTTTGGCTTGGACCCTAATAAACGCGATAGCGGTGATTGCTGTTTTTACTTACTTCAGCGCCGTTACCAAAGACCTGCGTTTTAAAAAATTATTCAGCGAAATGTTTATCATCAGCATGGGAGTGGCGGTGTTTTCCTTTGGCATCAGTATCGTGTTAAAAAATATTTTTAACATAGAGGTTTAAATAAAAAATCAAAATTTTTTAGCTTAAAGGCCGGATGTCAACTCGGACTTTTTTTATCCAGACACCTTCCGGAATACCCCCACACCAAATTTTGGCGTGGGGGATGAATGGACGGTGTGGGTCTTCCCGCCGGGTTTACCCCTACACCAAAATTGGTGTAGGGGTTTAATGCCCGGCGGTGAAGGTGTTTGGATTTATTAGCGTTTACTTTTGTTGATAAGCCGTGTTACAATGCTTTTATGCTAACATTAGACACGGCTATAGACAAAGTAAATAAAATTGGCGTGGCCACCGCCAAAAAATTGCAGCGCTTAAACATTAAAATCGTGCGGGATTTATTGACCTATTACCCTTTTCGCTACGCCGATTACGGCCAAAAAGTCCCGATCGCGAATCTTAACCCGGGCATGACCGTGAACGTTCAGGGCACGATTGATTTTATTCAAAACAAACGCAGCTTTAGGCAAAGGATGATAGTCACCGAGGCGCTGATTAATGACGGCGGCGGCCAGCTCAAAGTAGTCTGGTTTAACCAGCCCTTCATCGGCAAGAATTTAAAAATAGGCGACCAAGTGTCGCTTGGGGGCACGATTCAAGGCGGTTTTTTAGGATTAGAGATGGTCGCGCCTGAATATGAAAAAGTTGGCTCGAGCAAATTAGCGCATACGGTTGGCCTGGCGCCCATCTATCACGTGACTGCTAATTTAACCAATAAGCAGCTGCGTTTTTTAATCAAGTCAGTCATTGCTTCTGCCGCGCAGCTAACCGACACTTTGCCCGAGGCAGTTAAAAGCAAACATCAGCTCTTGAATTTAGCTGATGCCATTAGCAACATCCATTTCCCGCGCTCTAGCGAAATGCTGGGGCAGGCGCGGCGCCGGCTGCAATTTGAAGAATTATTTTTAGCGCAATTACAGGCGCAAGCAGCCAGGTTAAAAGTTAAAAGTCAAAAGTCAAAAGCTATCAAATTTTTTAAAGAGGAAACCGCCCGCTTTGTCCAGCGGTTGCCCTTTAAGCTCACGGCGGCCCAAAAAAAAGCGGCGTGGGAAATTATTAAAGACATCGGCAAACATCAGCCAATGTCGCGCTTATTGGAAGGCGATGTCGGCAGCGGCAAAACCGTTACCGCCGCCATCGCTATGTTCAACGCCGCTTTAAACAAACAACAAAGCGTAATGCTCGTGCCGACAGAAATTTTAGCGAACCAGCACTATAATACTTTGCGCAAATTTTTTACCAACAGCGAAATTAAAATAGGGCTGTACACGAGAAGCCGGAAAAAGATAAATCAGGAACCAGTGACGAGAGACGAAGAACGAGGAAAAACAAATAAAAATCATAATTCATTATTCATAATTCATCATTCAGACATTGTGGTTGGCACGCATGCTTTGCTTCAGGAAGGAATAAAATTTCGCGATTTGGCGCTGGCTGTCATTGACGAGCAGCATCGCTTCGGCGTCGAGCAAAGGCAAACCTTGCGCCAAAAAAGCGGCCAGCCAGAGTTTACGCCGCATTTACTTTCCATGACCGCGACGCCGATCCCGCGCTCGCTTGCCCAAGTAATTTACGGCGATCTGGATTTATCCATTATTGATGAATTGCCTGCCGGACGAAAGCCAATCGCGACTTGGCTGGTGCCGGAATTTAAACGGCCAAGCGCTTACGATTTTATTAAGCGGGAAATTTTAGCCGGCCGGCAAGCGTTCGTCATTTGCCCGCTGATTAACCCTGCCGATAACTTAGGAGTCAAATCGGTAATTGAAGAACATAAAAAGCTGAACGAGCGTATTTTTCCCGAATTAAAGATTGCTTATTTGCACGGCCGGTTAAAGCCGAAAGCCAAAGATAAAATCATGCGGGAGTTTTTAGCTGACGAAATTAAAATTTTAGTGGCCACTTCGGTAGTGGAAGTAGGGGTGGACGTGCCGAACGCAAGCGTGATGATGATTGAAGGCGCGGAAAGATTCGGGCTGGCGCAACTGCACCAGTTCCGCGGCCGAGTGGGGCGCAGCGCCCACCAATCTTATTGCTTGTTGTTTACCGCCAGTTTAAACGAACAAACGCGGGCGCGTTTAACCGCTTTTACCAAAAGCAACGACGGCTTTAAACTAGCGGAAGCGGACTTAAAAATGCGCGGCCCGGGCGAAGTGTACGGCACCGAGCAAAAAGGCTTTCCCGAATTTAAAATCGCGACTCTGAACGATTATCAGTTAATTAAGGAAGCCAAAGAAGCGGCGGAGAACGTCGTTAAAGAGGGGGCGGAAAAATATCCCCAGTTGTTAGAAAAAGTCAGATGGGGAGAAGAGTATGTAGTAGGGTAAATTTCAAATGACAAAATTAAAGAGCACGAAATACATTAATATACAGTAGAAATACATAGAAATACATAGAAATACAATTGTATATCTATTGTATTTCACGACGAGCGGAGCGAGGAGTATATTTCTATTATTATTTGGAGTTGTCATTTCCGCCCGTTTTGCTATAATAGAGGGCAGTTATTCACTTTAAAAATATGGGTACAGAAAGAAAGAAAATACTTATTATTGAAGACGACGCCACGATTTCCAGCATGTACCAAAGCAGTTTAGAAAAAGACGGTTATACCGTAATAATTGCCGCGGACGGGGAAAGGGGCTGGCAATTAGCTTCAACTCAATTGCCGAACTTAATTTTATTAGACATCATATTGCCTAAGCTGGACGGCTTTAGCGTCTTGGATAAGTTGCAGCATGACCCGAAAACAAAAAATATCCCGGTAATAATGTTAACTAACCTCGGCCAAGACGAAGATAAAGAACGGGGGAAAAAGTTGCACGCAGCCGATTATTGGGTCAAGGCGGATTTTACTCCCACGCAGGTAAGCGACAAAATTAAAAATTATATTAAATAATATAAAATTATGTCTGACGCCAGAGAAGAAAAAACTTTTTTAATGATCAAGCCGGACGGCGTGCGCCGCGGTTTAACCGGCGAAATTATCCGCCGGCTGGAGCAAGTCGGCCTTAAAATCGTCGCCTTAAAGTTATATCGGCCGACTGCCAAGCAAGTTGACGAGCATTATCCTAAAGATAAAGCGTGGATAACCCGTTTGGGCCAAAAAACTCTTTCTACTTACGAAAAGTTCGGCTATGACGCCAAACAGGAATTAGGAACCGCGGAGGCGAGCGAAATCGGGCCGATGGTGCGGCAATGGCTGATTGATTTTATGACATCCGGTCCGGTAGTGGTAATGGTAATTAAAGGGGTGCACGCCGTAGAAATGGTCCGGAAATTATCCGGTCCGACTATGCCGGCGGACGCGGAATTAGGGACTATCCGCGGCGATTTTTCCATTGATTCGGCGGCGGTCGCTAACCGCGAGAAACGCGCGGTGTTTAACTTAGTGCACGCTTCCGAGACCCAAGACGAAGCCGAGCACGAAATTAAGCATTGGTTTGGCGAAGACGCAGAACATGATTACGATCGTACCGACGACGCCGTTTATAAAATGTAATTTGTTTATATTATATGAAAAAATTAGTAAACACCATCAATAAGCCGATCGTATTGATCGCTACTCTACTGACTGCTTTGGCTGTAATTTTAGCCAAATTTTTTATGACTAAAGACGAAAATGATAAAGAGTAGCGGCCATTAAGTTGACAGGATTTTTTGGTTAAGTTATGATACGCTTATGCATTTAATAGCTATCCAAAATTTGTCAATTTCACTCGTAACGCTCGTGGCCGTTATTAAGGCGACTTCTTTTGGATGGCTTAGAACAGAAAGGCAATAGATAAAGTTAAATATCAATAAAAGCCATCCGAAAGAACGGATGGCTTTTTAAATATAGTTCATTGAAAAAAAATTCTTTTATGTCTTTAACGGAATTTTGGCAAAAGTTTGTGTAGATCTCGCGCCATTGTTATAGCTAGCGGGAAATCAAGAGCAAGAAAGGGGGTGATTTGATTGGTCCAGAATGATGTAGTATCCACGGCAGAGGAGGAGCCAGCCGCTCCAACGGAGGTTGTTGAGGAACATAATTTCCCAGCCGAAGAGGACTGGGAGAAAGGCACGGATTAATTAATAGCCCAGGCGAAAATGTTTTGGGGGTTGAGGGATGCATAAACCGCATTCTTCCCCCCGCTTTTTTTACCACACGTGAAGGGAGATTAAAGCAATGGCAGAAGCAGGATGTGTATCAGCAAAGCAGTTGGAGGAAATCGCCGTCGCGGCACAACAAAAAATAAATCTACATCCAGTAATAGCACAATTAAACGAGGAAGGAAGAAGAATAATTATCAGGGACGCATTACTTAAAATTGAAACCGCAGGTGGTGTTCTCTGCGCGTTAAGCCAGCAATTCCATTGTTCGGTGGCGGGGGCAAAAGAAATAGCTGTCGCGTATATTAAAGAGCGCTACCGTAACCCAAAATCGTTAGTATCGGCTTTGAGGCAGTTTGGAATTGCCGACGCTGAAATTATCCCTGTTTTACAGTTAAGGTTTGGTTTGCAGGGGGATAATGTTGAACAATGTATTGCCGAGTATTTGCAGGATGAAATTTTACAAAAAAGGGGAGGATAAGTTTAATCTAGGTTTTGGCAGCGTGAATAATGGGCCGGGGGCTGTTGGTAAAAAACAGCCCCTTTTTTCTTTTTACTACATCATCAACTGTGATATTATTGATTTGTTAAGGTGCCTGCACCGTTAAGTGCGCAAGCTACTTAATGGTGTGGATAAATTCTTGCATTTTTTTTAAATATATGATAAATTATCCACATATGGTTAAGACAGCAGCAAAAACTGTTTTTTTCTTCAGCTTTTACTTTAGTGGCTTTCGCCGGAGCGGAAGAGCAGTTTTTAGTGGTGTTTTAACTTAACATTAAGTCAAAACTCACTAGGGAAAACAGCTGGCTTCCGCCTAACGGGCGGAAGCCAGTTTGTTTTTTGGCCTATTTTTGTGCCCAAAGCTTTTTTTGGAAACAAAGACAGGGAAAAGTTCCCTAAAAAATAAGGAGCGATCGCTCTTTTTAAAATTTTTTCGGAGGGTTATCGATGAAAAGTCAAAATGGAGTAAACGCGATTTTAGCTTTAGGGCCAGGAACAAACGGGCACGAAGCGGCCTTGCGCGCAAAAGCAATGTTAGGTTTGAACGGCTGCAAAATAACATTCCACCCCAGCCACCAGGAAATTTTATCAGCGATGAATGGCGGCGCCAACGACCGAATTGCTATCGTTGCTATTGAAAATAGCACTCAAGGATATGTCCGCGAAGTCGTTCAACACTGGCTGCCCTGCGTACTTAACGGAGCCAGCCCGCCTGATTTTAACGTGATTGGAGAGGTAAGAATTGTTATTAAACATTGCTTGTTAGCGCGCAAAAATATCACGGGCGCGCATGAACTTACCGGCGTTATGTCCCATCCTCAAGCGCTGGGGCAGTGCGGAATATGGCTGCGCCAGCAGAGGTTAACGTTGCAAGTTCCGGCTGAAAGCACAGCCAGAGCCGCTGAAATTGTCGCTACAGACACGGCCTACAGCAGGTATGGCGCTATTGGGTCTGGTTTAGCCGCGGAACTTTATGGTTTACGAGTATTAGTTTCCGGCATAACTGACAACAATCTTTATGGAGAGAATATAACTCGTTTTTACATCTTAGGAAAACAGCCGGCGGCAAAAACAGGGCGTGATTATACCGCTCTGCTAGTTAAAGTTCCTAATGTGTCAGGCGAATTACACCGCATTACTGGCGCGATTGCCGGCAATGGCATCAATATGACATCATTACATTCTATCCCCGCGGGCAAGTTGGGAGATTACGTTTTCTACATAGAAATGGAAGGACATATTGAGGACAGGATAGTGGAAGTTGCATTGGCAAGTATTACCAACATCACCGATAACCACCTGGTGGTTTTGGGTTCATTTCCGCAAGCGAACGTATAACCCGATAATCATTATGTTTTTTCGAACATATTAAAGACTGAAAGGAGCTTGGCATAAAATGAAATCATGGATTAACGTTGAGAATTCATATGCCGACAACGCAGCAATCATTGCTTTTGCGGCAGCTGCCCGTAAACTTGGTCTTTCAGTGTTCTTTGATCCCGACTTTTCTCAACTTATATGCATTGCTAGCGGCACCGACGCTATTGAAATGGAAAAGAAAGTAAAGTGTGGCGTTTTTAGCCGTGATACTCCCGCTTAAATTGGGCTGGAGGAAGTCGCTTGACCTTTATTTATGACGATTAAACCCATAACCGAACCGGCGTTTTCCCTCGCCGGTTTTCTTTTTTTATAGTTATGTTATGCTAAAAAAGTTAAAAACGGAGTGTAGTATAATGGTAGTACGCGAGCATGGGGTGCTTGTAGCCGGGGTTCGATTCCCCGCACTCCGACAAACAAGGCAGGCGGGAGCGGCGCACCCATGGGGTGCATGCCTGCCCCGTAGCCAAGCGAAGCTTGTGCTACTGGGGTAGCCGGAGTTCAATTCTCCGCGCCCCGACATTGAAAATAAAGAGCGTTTTTGGTATGCTGAAAGAGTAAATTTAATTATATGGCCGCAAAAGTTATTTATGCTAAAAATATAGAAGAACTGCCCACAAGCGACTTAAAACAAGTCGGCACGGTTAAATTAGGGGAAGAAAAATTAGCGGGAGCAAAATTAAAGCAACGTTTGGCGCGGGAAGTAAGCGGCGGCAAAACTTTAACGGCTTTAGAAAAAGATTTACAAAAGCAAGGGCTGGCAGGGGCGCAACAGCGGAAACGAAGAGCGCTAATGGATGTTATCGGCGGTGAGGAAAATAAAACCGGCAAGAAAAAACCAGTGCCTTGGTACCGCCGCGCTTTGGCAACGGAAGAAGACGATATTTCACAAAAAACAGGCGTCAGCATCCATGAAGTACGAGGCGGGGTGAGCCATGTCAGCGTGGATACGCGCGCGCAGGGCGGCCGGATGCGTTCGCGGATTAATCCGTTATCTGGCGCCGCCTCACCAGCCATTAACGGCGGCTCCAAGTCAACGCCGCCAAAATCAAACAGGCCGCCTTTAGCAAGATAATTCCATCACCCCTCATTTTAAGAGAGGGTTGGGGCGAAAGAGTATGGATAAATTAATTATTTGTTTACTCGGTCCGCAGGGCTCGGGCAAAGGCACGCAAGCTAAGATTTTGAGCCAAAAATTAAATTTGCCGCATATTTCCGTCGGCGATTTGTTTCGGCTGGCGATTGAAAGTAACACTGAATTAGGGAGGCAAGTCGGGCCGATAATTAACAGCGGCAAATTAGTGCCGGACGAAATTGCTTTTAATTTGCTTAAAGAGCGGATTGCCAACTTAGATTGTTCGGGCGGTTTTATTTTAGACGGCTATCCGCGAACGATAAAACAAGCTGAACTTTTAGACCAAAGCGTAAAACTTAATAAAGTAGTCGTGATTGAGATATCCGACGCCGAGGCGGTAAAGCGGCTTACCAGCCGCCGCCATTGCCCGCGCTGCGGCGCGATTTATAATCTTTATACTTTGCCCAAGCCCCAAGAGGACGAGCTGTGCGATAAGTGCAAAGTAAAACTGGTACAGCGGGTGGACGATACCGAAACGGCGGTGCGGGAGCGCCTGCAGCAGTACCACGCAGTCACCGAGCCGTTGATTAAGCATTATCAGGATCAAGTGGTAAAAATTAACGGTGAGCAAGCTATCGAGCAAGTAGCGGCTGATATTTCTAAAAGCGTCGGGAGATTGCAACTTAATCAAATGTTAGATAATTAGTTATTTGTCATTCCCGCGAAAGCGGGAATCTCACGGTATTAATAAAGATGAGATTCCCGCTTTCGCGGGAATGACAGACAGAATGAAGTTTAAGTATGATAAAACTAAAAACCAAAGAAGAAATAGCGATTTTGCGGGAGGGGGGAAAGATATTAGCGGAAATTTTAGCGACTCTTAAAGCGATGGCAGTGCCCGGCGCCAATACCGCCGAACTGGAAAAAAAAGCGCTTGCTTTAATCAAGAAGGCTTCCGGACAGCCTTCTTTTAAAGGGTACGCCGGCTCCCATAACGATAAACCATACCCCAGCGCGCTTTGCGCTTCCATTAATTCCGAAGTAGTGCACGCGCCCTCTACGCCCGCGCGTTACTTAAAAAATGGCGACATCATTTGTTTGGACATCGGGATGCGATATAAAAAATTATATACCGATACGGCCCTTACCGCTCCGGTAGGCGAGATAGACGCTAAGGCGCAAAAATTAATTGAGGTAACGCAGCAGTGTTTGGAATTGGGCATTCAACAGGCAAAACCCGGCAATAAATTATTAGACATCGCTCGCGCGGTCCAAATCAACGCCGAAGCGAACGGCTTTGGCGTAGTGCGCGAACTGGTCGGGCATGGCGTTGGCTATGCCGTGCACGAAGCTCCGGCCGTGCCTAATTTTTACGACAGCCGGGAAGAGGAACTGGAATTGGAACTAAAACCCGGTTTAGTAATCGCGATTGAACCGATGCTCACGCTCGGCGATTGGCGCGTTAAAACCGGCGCAGACGGCTTTACCATTTTAACTAAAGACGGCAGTTTAGCCGCTCATTTTGAACATACGGTGGCGGTTACGGAGGAAGGGAATACAGTACTAACGGAAAAATAATAAAATTTTTAATTTTATAATTTTTAAACTTGATTATTCCGCGTCAGCTTGCTGCGCGGTTACCTTATAGGATATGATAAGGGTATGCGAGCGGTCAGGACAACTGAACATAATGCGTATCAAATACATTATCATTTTGTAACCCCCGTT
>Ga0210057_1003836_pt1 | contig 20415 bp, 24 predicted proteins | sample CryGeyCG2114_010_2_FD_183968 | JGI IMG/M metagenome (GOLD analysis project Ga0210057, IMG submission 183968) | Groundwater microbial communities from aquifer - Crystal Geyser CG10_big_fil_rev_8/21/14_0.10 (SPAdes) (version 2) | ecosystem: Environmental > Aquatic > Deep subsurface > Groundwater ...
AACGCTGAATGGGCAATAGCTATCGCTCCTGGCAGAACTGTGCCGTAGATTGTCATACGGCATCCATTATACTTTCCTTTCATGTTTTTCAAGAGCCGGGTGTATCATATCATATGGACCAGTACAACCCCTTGACTCTTAAAGTAATCTTTGGTAAAATAAAGTGTTTGAGAATTGATAAAATTAAATTCTCAAGCGCTCTCTTGATACGGGCTGCGTGTCAAAATTAAGAGAGAAAAAATTTAATAAAAAAGGAGAGAAAAGGAGAGAAAATGGATGTTATCGCGCTTGATTGTGATGGAGTCCTAATGGACTCCATCCCGGAAATTATCAAAATCTGTGTAAAGTATGTGGGAAGATTCTTTCCCGTGAAGGAACTTAACACAAAAAAAGCTGAAGAGTTAGTTGTATATTTCGGAGGCGAAAGTTTTTCTTCCGGGCTGAAAAAAGCTCTTGAATCGCTTTACCCGGAATCGCTTTACCCGGGAAAAGAGAATGAAGAGAAAAGAGAAAAATGTCATCAAATGATTATGGAAGAAAGGGTAAAAATCTACGATAAAGTAAAACCCTTTCCCGGAGCGGTAGAAACAGTTAAGAAGCTTGTCAAGGACTATCATCTGGTAGTCTCGTCGGGTCTTGAATATGGGATCATTGAGACCTGGCTCGGAAGAAATGGTCCTGGAAAATGTTTGTTTGACATGATTTGCAGCCAAGAAAATGGAAAAAAAAAGTGTTCATCTCCAGCTAATCAGGGCAAAATACCCCGGCGCCAAGATATTTTATGTGGGGGATTCTCTGTCTGATATGAAACTCGGTGATAAAGCACTCGGTGATAAAGCAATCGGAGTAGCACGAAAAACCTGGCAAGCACAGCTCCTTAAGGAGGCGGGAGCGAGTGCAATTATTAGCTCTTTAGACCAATTATTGGCCGCAATATAGGAATCCGTTCGACTCGGATTTCGGAACGACCACCTCGTACATGGTCGTTCTTTTTTTGATTTTTTGGAAATTTATGCCCCCGCACCAATTTTGCGAGAGAGTTCGCGGCGACGCCCTCTCCGCGGGAAAGGCCTATTCGGCCCCGGGCGTCGCAAGAGTTTCAAAAGCTTATCTAAAAACTAGTATCTTTTTGAAAATTGAACGGCAAAATTGGGGCGGGGCGAACTCGCCCCGTTAGAAATTACTTTTAGAAAGAAATGTGCCTCTTGATTTTGAATTTCTAACGGGGTAAAATGATTTAATGAAAAAGATTGATATTATTCTGGCTCTTATTACCGGGGAAGGTCTGGCTTGGTTATTCCCTTGGCTATTAGGAGGTTTTGGGATAGAGATAAAATTTTTAAGCTGGGCTCTGCCTATTTTTCTACCTGTTTTAGCGGTATTCGGTCTCTGGGTTTGCTATCTAATCGGGAAAAAATATTTAGTTGTTTTTCAGTTGGGAAAATTTCTTTTAATAGGGGCATTCTTTGCTTTAATTGATTTGGGGGTTTTAGATATTTTAATGGAGATGTTCGGAATAACTGAAGGCGCTGCTTATTCGATTTTTGTGACAGTATCTTTTATTGTGGTTACTTCTATCAAGTATTTTGCAGATAAGTTCTGGGCCTTTGAAAAAATGGGGAAAGAAAAAATGGGAGTGGAATTCAGTCAGTTTTTCGTTATTACTCTGATAAGCGGGGGCATTCATATTATAACTGCCTCTTTTGTAGTCAACACTATTGGCCCTCAATTTGGTGCTTCATCTTTTATCTGGGCGAATATTGGAAAAATTTTAGGAATTACCGTAGCTTCTATATGGAATTTCCTCGGCTATAAGTTTGTTGTATTTAAAAAGTGATGGCTAATTTAGTTTTATATCGTAAATATCGTCCCCAAACTTTTGCTGAAATTATTGGCCAGGAACATATTGTCCAGACCTTAACTAATGCCATTTCTTCGGGAATGATTGCCCATGCCTATTTGTTTTCCGGCCCCAGAGGCACCGGTAAAACAACTGTAGCCAGGCTTTTAGCTAAAGCTGTTAATTGTCAAAATCGAAAGAAAAATGAATTTGAACCCTGTAACAAGTGTTCGTCCTGTCTGGAGATTATGGAGGGGAGAGCCCTGGATTTGATTGAAATTGATGCTGCCTCTCATCGGGGGATTGATGAAGTAAGGGAATTAAGAGAGGGAATAAAGTTCACTCCAACTAAATCAAAATATAAGGTATTTATCATAGATGAATGTCATCAGCTCTCAAAAGATGCAGCTAATGCTCTTTTGAAAACCTTGGAAGAACCGCCTTCTTACGCCATTTTTGTTTTAGCTACCACTGAAATTCATAAAATGATTCCAACTATTATTTCTCGCTGCCAGAGATTTGATTTTAGAAAATTAAACGTGCCGGAAATTATTAAAAGGTTGGAGATTATTTCTGAAAGAGAAAAAGTTAAGGTTGAAAAGCCGGTTTTGGAACTTATTGCCTTAAATTCGGGGGGGTCTATCAGGGATGGCGAAGGCATGTTAGACCAGGCCCTGACTTATGCTGGCATCAAAGGCGAAATTAAGGCCGGGGACATCAAAGATTTGCTGGGATTGGTTGAAATAGAATTGGTTGCCAAGTTTTGTGATTTTATTTGCCAAAAAAAAGCTTCGGAAGCCATTAATTTTTTAAACGAAATAACTGACCGGGGTTCGGACCTTCAAGAGTTTGCCAAAATTCTAATTAATTATTTAAGGCAGGCTTTGATTTTGAAAATAGTAGGGTCAGAAACAGCTAACCCGATTGTGACCGGCCTGACCAAAGAAGAGTTTCAGAAGCTGGGGGAACAGGCAGCGATTTTCAAAGAAACTGAGTTGAGAAATATTTTAAACCTTTTCCTGGAAGCCGAAAATAAAATGAAATATTCCCCAATACCCCAGTTACCTTTAGAATTAGCCATCATTGAATGCGCAAGCGTTAGCAAAGCGTGAAGATGAAGCGATAGCTTCATCGACTGCGCAAGTGAGGCGCAAGCCGAACGCAGCGCGGAGATGAAAGCGTAGCTTTCATCGACTCTTGTGGAATTGTTTAAAATTGCGGGGTCGTCTAATGGTAGGACAACTCCCTTTGAAGGAGGAAATTCTTGGTTCGAATCCAAGCCCCGCAGCCAGTAAGGAAAAGTCAAACATTCCGCCGAGCCGCGAAGCGGCGAGGCGCAAAACGGAACGGAAAATCTAAATTATAGTAGTATGCTGTCTCTTTTAGTTAAAATCCGAACCTTTTTTCGGGAAAATCCCGACGCCGACTTTTAAAAAAAATTCACTCGGGCGGGGCGGGAATTCCTTTTCCCCAAACCCCTTTTCCTTCCCGCCCCGCCCTCGCTTGGGCCGGCGAATTTTTTGACGAATCCTTGCCCTTGCCCCAGCCCTCCCGTGCGCGCACAACATATTTATACACTCCCTTCTTATGCTAATTATAGTATGTAGACCTATAGTTAGCAAGTGTGTAGACTAAAATAAGTAGTTATGAAAAAGGATATTCTAATTAAATTTGGTAAAAAAGTGCGTGAGGAACGGACTAGGTTAGGTTTGTCACAGGAAGAATTAGCAAGTCGTGCCAGTGTCCACCGTACTTATATTGGGATGATTGAAAGGGCAGAGAAAAATATTACCCTTGAAAATATCGAGAAAATTGCTAAAGCGTTAAAGATTAAAATAGCAGATTTTTTCGAATAAATTATGGATTTATACCAAAAATTAAGCAAAATTATTTTCAATATCATTAAAAATCTGGCGATAGAAAGAAGGCCAGATTCTCGTGCCATTGGAGCCGAGATAGAGGATATTATTAAAAATAATTGGTCCAAAATTATCAATCAATTAGGTGGAGAAAAGCCGGAATTCTATCTCGATAGAGTAAGAACGATATATGATATGAGCTTTGAATATAAGAATCAATTTTACGGTATAGACGTGAAAAGTGTTGATGTTAATAGGGGTTTTACATCTGGGGGAGTTTGTGCAGTTAAAAATTTGCTAGATTTTATTGTAAATCGCAAATGGATATTTCTTGTTTGCGAAGTAGGTTATAGTGCCCAAGATAAAAAAATAAAAATTGAATATGTTAAAGTAGTTCTATTTCATTTCATCCCAATTAGCAATCTTCACATTGAAAATCTTGGGACTGGTCAAATCCAGTTTAAAGAATCACTTCAAAAATTAGCAATTAAACCAGTAAAACTTGAGAATTTCTATAAGCAATTTTCGACCCTAGCGTTATCTCACTATAAAAAAGTTCAAATTACTGCCAAGAAGAGACTTGAAACGGTCAAAGATTTTATTGCATCTGGATATAAAGTATTCAGGATGAAATAGTCTGGTAAAGTCTTTTAGTTAAATAATTTATCTCTCTCTCTATTTTATTTAAAGCTTTGTGATTGTTAGAATATTGATGAGCTGTTTTTGACAGCTCGCTAATTTTTTTCATTCTAGGATTTTGCCTGTCCCATTTGATTAATTTTATTTTTTTGATTTGAGAAGGTTGAGCAAAGCTTTTCCCTCCTTGATGCCCAAGATTTTCTATTGATTGAGAGATTAGCCGGGAATTGAGCAAGCCACAAATATAAAAAGCTTCTTCAAGGTCATCGGTAGCAATATAGGTTTGTAGGGCCTGATTGGGGATAATCGGTTTACCTTTAATTGATCCTGTGACCGCCGCCATAAATTTTCTAGCGCCCAAACTATTCCAGATAACTTTGTAATTAGAGAATGTATAATTTCCTATTCCGAAGAAAGAGAAAAAAGAATTCTTATTTCTGAAACCTACAGAATTCCGTTTTATTAACTGGTGTTTATATTTTTTAATATACTTTAATGTATTTTGACAGTTTGTTTCTAGCTCAGAAATTGAAATAGGTTGTTTAGGATCTTTTTTTTGATACGGCAATAAAATTATGGCAGATGGCGAAACTCGCCACTTTTTTATATCAGAAGAGATAGTTAATGGATATATTAAATTGGGTTCCAATATCTCAGATTTAAATATATTTGAACTAAGAAATTCCTTATATCTTCTACTTTTGTCAATAAAAATTCCATTTGCTCCACCAGTATTAATACCTTGCCGAGGAGTATAATAATTTTTCCCATATATTTTCATTTGAGAGCTCACCGTTTTTTTATCAAATAAAGTCAAAAATATACCATTCAGTTCATCGCGAAGCGGATAAGCCAATTTCTTTATAGAGGAAATATCTGAAATTTGTTCAACATTCTTTTGGTTCTTTTTTGCCCATACATAATAATTAATTGGATATTTAGTTTTTACTTGTTTTTGCCCGATTGCGGTACAAGTGGCTATTTGCGCATCTTTAAACGCCTTAATTTTATCAAAGTCATCAATTCTTTCGACAGAAAAATATAGTTTTTGCGATAACGATTCAAACTTTCTAAATCCACTGGCAGCGTCACCTGCCCTAAAGGCACTCTGGGGGAGCACAAACCCGTAGATACCATCTTCTTTTAAATATTTATCAATAACTTTATAGGTAAATAGAAATGATAAATCTGCCTTCCCAGAGCCTAAGAGCAACGAAAAACCAGATTTTGAAATAAGGTCATACTTTATCCAATCCGGCTTCGTTGCTTCTTTGTATATCAGAGATAAATCATTAAAGTTAACCCAGGGAGGATTTCCGATAACTAAGTCAGCTTTAATCTTATTAGCAGTTCGGATATTGGTTTTTAGAAAATCAGCGAAGTGCCTGCAATTATTTTTTAGGAGCAGACTTTCCAATAAAGAAATAGAATTATTAATTGCAAGAAGTCCTTTGTTAGCTTCTGGGCTAATAGTATCTAGCCAGTAAAGTTCGGCCTCTTTATTTAGTAATTTAATCTTATTGTAAGCTTTTAATAAATTTAAAGGATCAATATCAAGCCCAATAATCCTTCCTTGTTTACCAAAAAATTTTGCGGCACCAACTAGAAAATTACCCGTTCCACAACCTGGATCTAAAATTGTCTGATGCTTCTTGTCGGGATATAAATTTTTTATACTTTGTAAAATATGTTCTACAAGAAAATTTGGGGTCATAAACTGCCCAAGACCTCTCTTAGAGTTTTTAATAAGTTTTTCATCGACTTTGGATTCTTCGTTCAATCCTGTACAGAAAAACGAGGCCAGTTTTTTTATTTGGTTTGGTAATTGCCCTACATTTCCTATAATTGACATTGCTTGTCGGCTTTCATCGATATATAAAGGTAATAATTTATCCATTTCCCCCTGTGTTTTGAGTGAATTAAGATCATAATTCATATCAGCATAATTTGCACAACTAAATGTCTTCACAATAAACCAAGTTTTAAACTCCTCAGAGTTCTTAATATATTCTGCCTTTGTTTTTAGAGACTTAACTTTTTCTTTCAGCTCCTCAAAATTTCTAATTACAGTAATAACTTTTCCTTGGATAGTTAACTCTTTTGTAAAGATTGGTTTAAGATTTGGATTGGCTGGTTGGAGTCGGAAGCCATTTTTTTCTTTGTAAATTTTCTTTAAAGTTACCTCATTATCATTTACTAAGGCGACTACTGTTTCTCCATTCTCTGCGTCTGGTTGTTTTCTAATTATTACAGTGTCTCCATCGCAGATTCCTTCGTTAATCATGCTGTCACCGCGAACTTGTAAGGCATAATGCTCACTGGATTTAGACAACTGAGATTTTGGTACTTTGATAGATTCAACGTTTTCTATGGCCTCGATGGGTTCGCCAGCCGCGATAGTTCCCACAAGAGGAATTTCAACTAATTTTTCTTTAGCTTCTTTCCTTAACTCAATTGCTCTGGGTTGGTTTTTCTGTCGGGTCAAATATCCTAGTTCCTCAAGTCTTTTGACATGAAAGTGGGCAGTTGAAACAGAAGCAAGCTTAAATCGCCGCCTTATCTCTTCAAGAGAGGGGGAATACTTCTTTTTTTTCTGATATTTTTCAATAAAATCTAGGACCTGTTTTAATCTTTCAGTAAGCATAGTTTGACACCAATTTCACCTTTGTTATAATTATAGAAAATGAATAGAAAGTCCACAAGGGACTTTTCCACAGGGTTATTGAGAGTCGACAATAACAAAATATAACTAATTAATAAATAGATATATGGCGAAAGTAAATGTTAAAAAAGTTCTTGATGGTGACACCTTCCAGGATACACGGAATAAATTTTTTCGTTTGGCTAATATAGATACACCAGAAAAAGGAGAACGAGGCTACAAAACAGCAAAAGAGACGTTAAAAGATATGATTGACGGTGAACAACTTATTGTTAAACAGATTGGGAAATCTTATACTAGAAAAGTAGTTCTTGCGAGAATACCAGGGGAGAAAATGACCATCAATACAAAGATGAAGCGCAAGGGTTATTAATAATCAAAATTTAGAGTGAAATTTTTATGGACGAAGAAGAAAAAACCGTGAATAGAGAAAAGATCTTTTCGGTTTCAGATTATATTGAAATTTTAAATCAGGGGCTAAAAAATTTCAGAGCAAAAATTATTGGTGAAGTAAGTAAGGTAGATTTCGGTCCGACTGGCAATGTTTATTTTTACTTAAAAGATGAAAAAGATCAGGGTGTCTTGAAATGTATGATATATAAAGATAAATACGATATTTATGGGATTAAATTAGAGGAGGGATTGAAGATTATTGCCGAAGGATACCCCAATTTGCATAGGTTTTATAGCTTTGCGTTTATAGCAGAAGTAATTGAATATTCCGGTGAAGGAACTTTAAAAAAAGAATATGAAAGATTAAAAAAGAAACTAACCGAAGAAGGTATTTTTGCCGAAGAAAGAAAGCGACCAATACCACTATATCCTCAAAAAATTGGTGTAATTACTTCTTTAAGAGGAGGAACGGTCATAGCAGACTTTTCCAATAATTTAGGAAAGTTTGGTTTTAAGGTAAAAATGATTGATTCGCGCGTCGATGGTCAAGTGGCCGTTGCCGATCTCTTGCTATCAATAAAAACATTTAAAAAGCAAGATATTGAAGTTTTAGTTATCATGCGAGGTGGAGGGTTTTTAGAATCAATGATGCCATTGATGCCATTTAATAATGAACTATTGATAAGAGAAGTGGTTAATTTTCCAGTTCCAGTGATTGCGGCAATTGGTCATCATAAAGATGTTCCACTGATGGCCTTAGCGGCCGATCTTAAAGTTTCTACTCCTAGTATTGCTGCGACTACGCTTAATGAATCGTGGAAACAAGCCACCTTATTTTTAGAAAGATACGAAAGAAATATATTTGATAATTACGGGGAAGTTTTAGACAATACCCAGAATCTCATAAATCAGGCAATAGAGACCATCCGTGAGTATTGTGATTCAATAATTGATAAATATAGAGAAATTGAAAACGGATTAAAGGTTTCGCTTAGTAATTTCCAGAACGCTTTGTTTAATGCTAAAATCAATTTAGATGACTTAATTGTCAAATCTTTTTCAGGATTTAAAGCACTAATATTCAGAGTTAATAAACAATTACAGTACATCGAGAAAGCCATTAATTCGCATAATCCGGAACGACAATTAGCTCTCGGCTATAGTATTGCGAGATGTGGCAATCGAATAATTAGACGGATAAAGGATGTAAAAATAGGGGAGGAGATAGACTTAAGGGTATTAGATGGCACAATTATTTCAAAAATTAAAGATATAAACAAAAACAAAAATGCCTAAAGAAAAATCGGAAATCCAAAATTTAAATAATAATCTAAAGCGTTTATCTGAAATTACTGAGTGGTTTGAGAATCAAGAGGAAATTGATGTTGAGGAAGGATTAAAGAAAGTAAAAGAGGCAGTAGGTCTTATCAAGGCCAGCAAAGAACGACTCAAAGCGGTAGAGAACGAATTTGAAGAAATTAAAAAAGAAGTAGACATTGAAGAAGATAATGATGATGGAGAAGGAGAGCCAGACGAGGTCGATACTAAAGATATACCTTTTTAATTTTTTTTCCGCGCTTCGCGCGGAAATTTTCCCGGCTCGCCTCAAAGCAGGCGAGCAAAAAGGAAAAGGGTTTTAGGAGTACGAGTCCCCAAGGAATTTTTGCCCGCCTGTCTGTCCTACGAAGCAGGACTGCGGATTTCTGCCCGCCGCCGCAGGCGGCGGGCAGTCAAAATTCGGCGTCGGGGTTTTCCTTGAAAAAGGTTCGGATTTTGTTCAGGACAGACAGCACTTCTTCGCCTCCTTTCGGACGGAGGCTCATCGGTGCCTCCGGCCCTTATATAAAAAAGAAGAAGCCCCTGAGGAGTCCCGAGCGAAAACGAGGGAGGACGAAAGGCCTTAATTATGTTTTATATTTACCTTTTAGAATGCGCCGATGGTTCTTTCTATGTCGGTTGCACTAATAACCTGGCAAAGCGGTTAAAACAACATAACGAATCAAAATGGGGAGCGCATTATACCAAAATTCACAGACCAGTTGCTTTAAAATATTCAGAAAAATTTAAAACATTAAAAGAGGCAAGGCGCCGTGAAGTTGAGACCAAGGGCTGGCGTCGAGGAAAGAAGATATTTTTGATACAGCCTTTCGAGAGATAAAAGAAGAAATGAGGCCAAAATGGTTTAAAATTAAAAGCAGATTTTATCTTTAAAAAAGGTGAAATTATTTCTTCACATAATATTAAAATTGTAAATAGATTTGATTAAAATGACTCAGGAAAAGTTTGGGGAAATGGTCAAAGAGGGAATTGAAGCTATCCCGGAAAGATTTCTGGAAAAGTTAGACAATGTCGATATTGTGATAGAAGATGAACCTACTTCTTATCAATTGAGAAAATTAAGAGCAAGAAAAAACTTAATAATTTTTGGATTATATGAAGGTATGCCCCAAACTAAAAGAGGGCCTTATGGCCAGGTTTTACCTGACAAAATAACCATTTTTAAAGGGCCAATTGAAAAAGCGGCCTCTTCTGAAGAGGAAATCAGGAAAATAGTCAAAAACACTGTCTGGCACGAAATCGCCCATCACTTTGGGATGGACGAGAAAAGGGTCAGAGAGGCAGAAAGAAGAAAGGAGAAGAACTAATGGTCTTCGACCCTTCTTACGTATTCACCGGTTTGAGTATTTATTTCAATTATGTCTCCTTTTTCAATGAATAAGGGGGCGTTTATTTTTGCTCCGGTTTCTAAAGTTACTGGTTTTGTTCCGGCTTGGGCTCTTTCTCCCTTAACGCCTGGCGGCGCTTCGATAACTTTCAATTGAACTTTTATTGGCGAAATAATATTGATAATTCTGTCTTGGAATTTAATGCTCGTTATAATTTGATTTGGTTTAAGAAATTTTCCACTTTCACCGATTTGTTCCCTGGTTAATTCGAATCGCTTGGCTGGGTTTTGAATTTCGCAAAAACCAAATTTTTCTCGATGGAAATAAAGAAATTTTATTTCAATTTTCTCTAATTCAGCTTCTTCAAAGGTGTCGCCTTGGTGAAAATTTTTCTCGTGAACTCTTCCGGTAATTAAATTCCTGAGCTTTGTTTTGGCCACCACCATATCTTGGGCTTTGTACATCTGCTGAAATTCCAAAACCTCGTAGGGCTCACCCTCTAAAATAAATCTTGTTCCTTTACGTAGGTCAAAATAACTTAACATATTATTTAAGTATTGTGCCAATAAAATCCGGATAGCCTCTTAAAAATTCTTCAGAACCCATTTCTTTTTTTCCTTCAGGCTGCAATCTCTCAATAACTAAAAAATCTCCTCCCTCCCTTAAAAAACCTCTTCTGCATTGAATGCCAATTTCACTTTGGGGAACAACTAAGGTTTTACCAATGGGATAAGCAATGCCCCCGGTTGATTCAAAAACTCTGGTTTTCAAAATTTTTATTCTGACCATTGTCCCATCTCTTTTCTGCCAGAAAGTAAAACTTCCCGGCCAATGATTAAAAGCTCTAATCTCCCGCTCAAGGTCTTTCGCAGTTTTTTCCCAATTAATTCTACCGTCTTCCCGAGTTAAAATTTTAGTATAAGTAGCCTGGGCGTCATCTTGAGGATAAGATTTAATCATCCCCTGCATCCATCTGGGGATGGTTTCCATTAAAAGATTTGCCCCAAGCTCAGCTAATTTTTGATGGAGGGTAGTTGAGGTTTCATCTTCCTCGATTTCCAGCGCTCTTTGATTAAGAATTGGACCACGGTCCATTTTTTCATCCATTAAGATTATAGTTACTCCGGTTTTTTTCTCCCCATTCAAAATAGCATATTGGATGGGAGAAGCCCCCCGGTATTTCGGGAGCAAAGAAGGGTGAACATTCAGCGAGCCTTTTTTTGGAATATCTAAAATTTCTTTAGGCAAAATTTGGCCATAAGCAGCCACAATGATTAAATCGGGTTTCAGGTTTAGAATTTCGCCCCCCACCAAATTTTTGGTGGGGGGTAGAATTTTTTCTGGTTGTAAAATTGGAATTTTATATTTTTGAGCAGTAATCTTTACTGGCGGCGGCGTTAAAATCTGCCCTCTGCCAACCGGTTTATCGGGAGCAGTAATTACTAAAATCGGCTTAAATTTGCTCTCGCAAAGTGTTTCTAAAATAATGGCGCTAAAATCCGGCGTTCCTATAAATATTATTTTAGGATTTATTGTTCTTTGTTCTTTGTTCATCGTTGTTATTTTATTATTCGCCATTCAACGAGTTTTTTAGAATAAAAAACGAAGTTGGAAATGAAAAATTTATTTTTCATTGACTATTTTATAATTCGCCACTCAATTGTTTCTTCTTTGTCGGCGAATTCCAGCCAGTCGCCTTCTTGGTTAATTACATACCATTTTCTTTTGGCCTCTGACCAAACCATGGGGTCACCTTGATAATAAGGTTTCTTAACAATTTCTTTTGGCTTTAACCTGTCTAACTCTAACCATTTTTTAAATACGGTTTCAATGGCATAATCTAAATTTCTCGATTTCGCCCACTCAGCCACCTTGTCAATTGCTGCTTTAGCTTTTTTTACTGAGCCGGCTAATTCTAAAAGTTGTTTTGCCGGCCTGGTGAATCTGGAATAAATAATTTTTTTCTTTTTAGCATTATCTTTAATCTGCTCTAAGCTCAGACCTTTAGTATAAAAATAATGGTTAACAATTTCCTGGATAACCGTTTCCTCTTGGATTTGTTTTTTTGTTTTTTTTATTTTCTTTTTTGTCATATTACTTTAATTTATTTAAAAGTTTTCTGTAAAAATTTTTTCCCAACTCTAATTCTTTCTTTCCTTTTTCAGTAATTTGATAAACTCTTCTCCTTTCCTCTATCTTGCTTTTAACAAACCCTTCTTTTTCTAATCGGTAAAGAACCCGGTAAGGAGCAATTTTACCCGGCTTGAATTCAAACTCTTTCTTAATTATAGCTGGAATTTCCCAACCATAAACTTTCCTCTTTCTTAAGAGAAAAAGGATGTAAATCCACAAATTTTCTATCGTATTTGATTTTTGAAGACGCTCAATAGGTAACATACCAGGTAGAAGTTATTCACAGTTTTACCCTTGACAACTTATTTTACCGCCGTAAAATAGTAGTAATGGAGTAAAAAGTCGTTAATAATTCCACTATCTATTTTACCCTATGTCAAAAAAAATAAAAGTCGGAATAATTGGCGTTGGCAATTGTTTTGCCGGCCTGATTCAAGGGATTGAGTATTACAAAAGAAATAAAAAGAAAAAAATTATTGGCTTAATGCATGAAAAAATTGGACCGTATAATTTTGATGACATTGAATTCAGCTCGGCTTTTGACGTTGGAGAAAATAAAATAGGGGAGAAACTAAACAAGGCGGTTTACGCCAGTCCGAACATGGTTAAGTGGCTGAAATTGCCGAAAATTAATACGATTGTCAGAGAAGCCCCGGTTTTAGACGGAATTGGAATTTATGTTGCTAATAAAATAAAGCTGGTAAAAAATCCGACCCCGATAGAAAAATTAGAAAAGGAAATTGAAAAAGAAATTCAAAGAACAAAAACCGAAATTTTGGTTAACTATTTGCCGGTTGGAAGCCGAAAAGCAACGGAATTCTGGGCAGAAATGGCTCTAAAAACAAAGTCTGCCCTTATTAACTGCATTCCGGTTTTTATTGCTTCTGACAAAAAGTGGGCTAAAAAATTTGAAAAAGCCAGAATTCCAATTGTGGGGGACGATGTGAAGAGTCAGATTGGGGCCACAATTGTTCATCGGGTTTTAGCTAAACTTTGCAAAGATCGGGGAGCAACTATCGATAGAACCTATCAAATAAACGTTGGCGGTAATACTGACTTTTTGAATATGAAAGAGCAAAAAAGATTAGAAAGTAAAAAAATCAGCAAAACCCAGGCGGTAACCAGCCAATTAAATGAAAAAATAAACCCGGAAAATATTTATATTGGTCCAAGCGATTTTATTCCATTTTTAGGTAATACAAAATTAGCTTTTATCAGAATCGAGGGAAGAATGTTTGCTAATATTCCTTTTTCAATCGAATTGCGCTTGGAAGTGGATGACAAAGCCAATAGCGGCGGCATAGCGATTGACGCTGTCAGATTAGCCAAGTTGGCTTTGGATAGAAAAATTGGCGGACCCTTAATTTCTGCTTCAGCTTATTTGATGAAACGCCCACCCCGGCAATTTACCGACGAAAAAGCCAGAGAAATGGTAGAGAAGTTTATTGCTGGTGCTTCTCAACGGTAAATCTATAAATAAAAATTTTCTCTTTTCCAGGGTCTATTCCTCCTTTTTGGCAGGCAATGGAGAGTTGTTTTTCTATAGTATCCACTTCCTCTAAATCAGGAAGTAAAAGGCCGGCTTTATAAGGCACAACGCCATCAAAGACCACATTTTCTTGATTGGGGTGATCAAAGAGATCTTGCTCTCTTTTCTCCCCCTCGCTGCCGTTCGGGTAAGTAAAAGGCCCGGTTTTTACGATTATGCCGAACTTTTTCGGGTCCAGGGTTTTAAGGTCATTTACCGGTTCAGGATAACTCAAAATATAAACCGTGTAAGAAAGATAGGGAAGCTCTTCTTTTTTAATTGGCCCGAAACGATAATCTTCATTAGCAGCGGCAATAGCGTTACGGACAATTTCCTCGGCAATATTTATTCTTGTGGGAAGATAGGTACCAATACATCCTCTCAATTGACCATCTTTTTCAATTGTCACAAAAGTTCCTGCCTTCCTTGCTAAAAATTCTTCCGGTAAATCATTAGATGGCGAAATAATTTCACCTTTTTTAATATAATTTTCTACCGCGCTTTTCGCTAAGGAGACATGTAGGCTCATGGTTTTATTTTTTTGTATTTTAATTTTTTTAAGCTTGATTCCAGAGGTCTAATAAAAATTTTTTCCCTTTTAAAGCGTTCTCGCGCGGGAATATTTCTAATATAAATGGGCCGTAATAACCTGATTTTTTGCATTCCTTTAGAAATTTCTTAAAATTTATATTTCCTTTTCCAATTAACGCATGCTCATCGAATTTACCGTTATTATCATGGAGATGAATGTTTATCACAAGGTCCCTGATCTCCTGGAAATATTCAACAAGGTCAAGGTTTATAATATTTGCATGACCGACATCAAAGGTTATTCCTAGTCCTTTTACCGAATTCGCGACCAATAATAAATCTTTTGGAGTTCTACATAACCTCTCTGAGGCGAATGAATTCTCTAACCCAATTTTTATCCTATATTTTTTTCCAAATTTAACTATTTCTTTTAAATTTTTTATTAAAGCTTTAAAATTTTTAGCTACCAAGTCTTTCCTTTTTGGTCTATCTTTTTCGCCGCCGTGGATTGTTATTCTTTGGGCTCCAATTTTATGAGCCAAATTGATTTCTTTTTTCATAAATTTAACAACCCCATAAGAAATCTCTGGAATCGAGCTGGCAATAGGATGCAGATACTGCATTGCGTGTAGGCTTAAAGAAATATTATTCTCTTCTAAAATTCTCTTGATTTTTTTGATTGTTTCAGGCTTAAAATCAAATTTTTCTCCTATTCCTTGAATTTCATAACAATCAAAGCCGTTTTTAATTGCAAAATTCAAATCTTCTAAAGCGTCTTGTCTGTCTTTTCCTATAAATCCTATTTTTGGCTTTATACTTTTTCTAATTTTTAACATTTTATTGCAATATTTTTTTTAATTCTGTCGGCTTCTTTTTTGACAGTTTCGCTGTCGTATTCGCCGGAGTGGGCAGTAGTTCCTTTGTAAATTGGCCTTTTTTGGTCTAAATGTAAATTAAAAATTAAATTTTCATTTTCCCGAGCGTCAGCGAAGGGGGAAGAAGAAAGTTTACTTTCTTCACCCTCAGTTTTTAAATATATATGAAATCTTGGATAACCTCTCGGAGGTCGGACAAAAACCAATTCTGATTTTTCCTCATTTTTCCCTTGAAAATAATAACCCGCCTTCCTCATTAAATTATAAATATTATTTTGAAAGGGTCCTTTTAAAATAAATTTCATATTTTTAGTTCGTATCCATTGCTTTCAATTATCTTTTTGGGATTAAGAAATAATTTTTCTTTTAATTGTTTTTCAGATAAAACTCCTTCCAAAACTAATCCATAGGATAATGGTAAAAAACTTCTAAACCCGGCGATACCTGTTTTTCTGGGTAGGGGAGCATGGTCAGAAACAATTACATCAATTGTCCCATCAGCCAATCCTTCTTTAACCGCTAAAATATCCTCCTTTGAAGATAGGGGCGGATTAACTTTTGTATCTAAATCATCTCTTGTGTAGGTAAAATAATGAGGGCAAGTTTCGGAAGTCACTTTTATTCCGCTTCGCTTCGCCTCTCTAATTAATTTAACACTCTCTTTTTGGCTGAGATGTTGGATATGAAGTTTGCCGCCAATTTTAACCAAAAGGTTTAAATATCTTTCGATAAACTTAGTTTCCAGTTCGGGCTTCCTAATTCCTATTTCAAAAGGAGGAGAACAATGAGCTAAAACCAAAACATTCTTTTCTAAAATTTCCTTTAACAAATTTAAGTTTTGCAAATATTTACCATCATCGCTAAACCCCACAACATAGGGTTTAATTTTATCAATATCAACCAACTCCTTTCCTTCTAAATTTTTTGTTATTGTACTTACCGGAATTGCTTTGCAATATCTTTTTTCTTTTAAAGATTTTTTTATTCTTTTTAAATTATCCAACGGGGGATTACAATTTGCCATATAAACTACAACATCAATTCCGCTTTCTTTGGCAATTTTAGTGTGCCCAGGAATATCATTCCTTAAATGGGTATGGAGATCTATTATTGGGTATCCTTTAAACATTTAATTAAATTCTTTTAATTTCTAAGTCTTTAGCAGTTTTTATTGGTTTTTTAAAATCGTAAATAGCAATAGTCCTTTCTCGGGCATAGGCAGAGGAGGTAAAAATAGTTAGGCACTGGTTATCAAACATAAATAGGGGAGAGGTTGGCTGATGAGAGCGGATTAAAACTTTTTTCTTAAATCTTTCCATTAATTTTAAAAAATAATCTTGACCAAATTGGGGGCGGCCAGAAAAAGGGTCAGTTCCTAAATATTTTCCTGTTTCATTTAAAAAATCACCCCAGGTTATTTGTTGCCACTGTTTACTGCCCAGTTTAATTTTATTTATTTCTGCCAAACTTTTAACGTCCGGCAGAACACCGTGTAGGACAATAATGTCTTTAACCACTACGGCTAAGGGAAAATTTTCAACAATTGAACTATATTTTTTGTAATCCCTTTCGTTTAAACTCTCCCAAAAATCAGCTGGAGAAAATCTTAAAATGCGATGTCCTTCGTGATTTCCCTGTAATAGATAAATTTGTTTTGCCTGCCTGCCGGCGAGGCAGGGATTTTTATTTTTAATTTTTAATAAAAAATCTAAATTTTCTTTTGAATGAGGTCCTCTGTCAACATAATCTCCCAGAAAAATAATTTTATTGCCAGGTTTTAAATATTCTTTTATAACTTTCTGGGAAGCTTCTAAATCACCGTGAGTATCCCCAACAAAAATAACCTTTTTCGCTCCTTTAATTTCAACTAGTCTTTCCTCCATCATAAAAATTAGTTGCGCCCAGCTAGTTGACCACAGGCAGCTTTAATTTCTCTGCCAAAACGATGACGCTGAGTAACGGGAATTCCGGCTTTTTTAAAAATTTCTTTGAATTTCTTGATTTTCCAACCTGGTGACGGTTTAAATTTAGAATGACCAATCGGATTAAAAGAAATAAGGTTCACGAAATATAAAGACTTTTTTAAAATTTTGGCTAATTCTTCTGCCTCTCTTTCGGAGTCATTAACTCCATCTATCATTAAATACTCAAACATCACTCTCCTTTTTGTTTTTTTAATATAATTATCGACTGCGGCTAAAATTTTCTCTATTGGATAAACCCTATTTATTGGCATCAACCGACTCCTTAATTTATTATTGGGAGCATGAAGAGAAATGGCTAAATTTATTTGTAATTTTTCTTTCGCTAATTTTTCAATTCCCTCGGTAATTCCAATAGTAGAAATAGAAATACGTCTGGCACCCAAATTAAATCCATCTTTATCGTTTAAAATTCTTATTGCTTCTAAAACATTGTCATAATTCAAAAATGGTTCTCCCATACCCATAAAAACAACATTGGCTACCCTCTCTTTTGATTTGCTTAATAATCTTGCGAAGAATAAAACTTGTTCAATTATTTCACCGGTAGATAAGTTTCTTTTGAAGCCCTGCTGACCAGTAGCGCAGAATTTACAACCAACGGAACAACCGACTTGGGAAGAAACACAAACTGTTCTTCTGTCGTCCTCGTGTCTCATCAAGACTGATTCAATTTTGAAACCACCTTTCAACCTAAAAAGAACTTTAATTGTTTGACCGTCTTTTGAAAACAAAATTTTTTCATCTTCTAAGTCCTGAATTGGGCAATTTTCTGATAATTTTTGACGTAAATTTTGAGGTAAATTAGCGGCCTCCTGCCAATTTTCTATTAAATCTGAGAAGATCGCTTTTTTAATTTGTTTTAAGCGAAATGACGGCTCTTTTTCTAAAATTTTCTCAATTTTAGCTAAATCCATATTCTATTTTAATTTGAAATTAGCGACCAAATAACCAACGCCAAAAGGACCTTCGTAAGAGATAATTTCTGACTGCCAGTTAATTCCCGAGGCATCTAAAATACCCAAAAGAAAACAAAAAGGCCGCAGTCCGCATTCTCCGGCTTCGGGATACATCTCATCTAATTTAAAAATACTCTCCACGTCTTTTTTCTTCAAAAACTCTATTAAAGCCTTATCAAATTTTGGACCGTCGGGATGAAAACCGTAAGGACCATCTTCTTTCAAGCAGTGAGACATATCACCGGAAGCAATTAGAGCATACTTTTTCTTTCCCCCAAATTCTCTGTAAGCCTTTATTCCTTCTTCAAAATAAAATTCAGGTTTTTCTAAACCGATTAGATGCTGTTTTATCTCTCCCTTAAAATCTTTGGCTAAAAAATAGAGAGGGACGTTGAAACCCCAATCAGGATGAGGAGAAGAAATTATTATTGAATCTGGTTGAGTTTCTTTTAATTTCTTTCCTAAAGACTCTAAACTTTCAATGGTTTTTTTAACCCGGGCTCTATCTTCGGGTGAGCCAACTGAAGGAAGAATTATAGGAGGATGGGGGGAAATCGCCGCAAAAACAATGTTTGACATATTATTTCAAGGTTAAATCTAGGCTTTGGCCGCATTTCGGGCATTTGCCGTTCTTATCGTGGCGATGAATGATATAGTTCGTTCTATCAATACAGAGAGTGCTGCATTTGGGGCAGAAGGTATCTTCCGAAGGCAAACCAGGAATATTACCAGTATAAACGTATTTTAAGCCGGTCTCTTTGCCAATTTTGTGAGCTTTTTCAAGAGTTTTAGCTGGGGTATCAGGTAAATTTTGAAGCTGCCAGGAAATCGCTCCGGAAAATTGGGTAACATGCCAGGGAGTTTCTGCCCCCAATTCATTTTTGATAAAATTGGCGATATTTTTAAAAATTTCCTCTTTATCATTTAGGGTAGGAATGATTAAAGTAGTTACCTCCACCCAAATTTTCTTTTTTTTCAGTCTTTTCAGGGTATCTAAAACTGGCTGCAATCTTCCTCCACAATATTTAATATAAAAATCGTCTTCAAAGCTTTTTAAATCAATATTGGCTGAATCTAAATAAGGAGAAATTAAATCGAATAATTCTTTTGACCAAAATCCATTCGAAACCCAGCAATTTTTAATTCCTTTTTTTCTAGCCAACTTCATCATGTCTAAAGCATATTCAGAGAAAATGGTAGGAGAGGTATACGTGTAAGAAATGCTTGGTAATTTGTTTTTTAAGGCTATTCCAACAATTTTTTCTGGAGACACTTCTTCTCCCGGGATTTCTTTTTTGTTTTTAAAACCTTGGGAAATGTCCCAGTTTTGGCAATTGGCGCATCTAAAATTACAGCCAACTGTCGCTATTGAAAGGGAATAACTCCCTGGTAAAAAATGGAAAAATGGTTTTTTCTCAATTGGGTCAATATTTACAGCAATGGCTTTACCATAGTTTAGAGCATATAATTTTCCATCAATATTTTCTCTAACTCCGCAAATTCCTCTCCCGCCCTCTATGCTATGTGTATTTATTTTCCTATGCTTAGAGGGCGGGATAACGCAATAATGAGCGCAATTTCGACACTGAACATTTTTATCTTTTAATTTTTTGTAAAGGAGAGCTTCAGGCATATCACTTTAATTTTAGTCTTTTTTATGATAAAATTCAATTGAATTCATGAAACATCGGATTTTTATTGCCATAAATTTACCGGAAGATATAAAGAAAAGGCTTGCGGATTATCAATCGAAATGGCCAGAGTTGCCAATCAGATGGACCAAAAAAGAAAATCTCCATATTACTTTAGCTTTCTTAGGCTATCTAAATGACGATGAGATTGTGGAAATTTGTAAAATTACTAAAGAAGTAGCTTCCCGAAATCAGTCTTTTTCGATAAATTTAAATAAAATTTTCTATGGCCCGCCAAATAAAATACCACCGCGGATGGTCTGGGTTGAAGGTGAAAAATCAAAAGAATTGGGGAAATTACAAAAAGATTTAGAAAATTCTCTCTTGTCCTCCGACTTGTCCGCCGAAGCCCGAAGGGCGGAGGCGGAAGCTTCAGTACAGGAGGATTCAGCAAGAGAAGCCCGACCTTATGCTCCCCACATTACTTTGGGAAGGATTCGGACCTGGGAATTTCGCCAAATTGAACCAGAAGAAAGGCCGGATGTTAATGAAGAAATTTCTTTAAATTTTGAAGTCAATTCAATTGAGGTGATGGAAAGCCAATTAAAAAGAGGCGGGTCAGAATACGCAGTTTTAGAATCATGTCTGCTAAAAAGTTAAAAATTCATTTTATTGGTATTGGCGGTATTGGAGTTTCGGCTTTAGCTAAATATTATC
>Ga0210057_1003838_pt1 | contig 20403 bp, 17 predicted proteins | sample CryGeyCG2114_010_2_FD_183968 | JGI IMG/M metagenome (GOLD analysis project Ga0210057, IMG submission 183968) | Groundwater microbial communities from aquifer - Crystal Geyser CG10_big_fil_rev_8/21/14_0.10 (SPAdes) (version 2) | ecosystem: Environmental > Aquatic > Deep subsurface > Groundwater ...
CGCTCCAGCGCTTGGAGGTGCTCGTGGACAGTGGCGAGTGAAGAAACACCGATGGCATCAGCAATTTCCTGCAAGGTGGGGGCATAATTATTTTTCTGGATGTACTGGGCGATGAAGTCAACGATCTGGCGTTGGCGCTTGTAGAGGGTAATCGGCATAAAAGCTACTCTCTTTCCTGGCTTTTTGGCGGGCCGGCGTGTTTCCCTGGGCTAGGGTTTTGGGTTATGTTGTTAACTCACCCAGAATAACCGAAGAGATAGCGAATAATCAATACGATCTTTTGCTATTGATAAGTATCAATCTAGATCACTTGCGAAAAAAAGCCAAAAGCCGATCTACTGGCCCTTTGGGCAAGGTCCGGGCCATCAGCAGCGGCACTCCCAACCGATAGCCGGCGTACGCCACCACCACCACCACCGATCCCACCAGCAGCGCCACGTCGAACTGTTCTTCCAGAAAATGGCGAATGTTGTCACCAAACACTGCTATCAAGCCGGCGATCAGCAGGTAGCGGCTGCTTCGTCCCACCGTGGCAGCCGCCAAGAATCTGTTAAAGGCCAGCTCAAATGCGCCGGCACCGATAGTAAAGACTTTAAACGGGATAGGCGTGAACGCTGAAATAAATATAGCTTTAGTGTCGTAACGCTGGAACAGCTGCTGAACTGTCCGGATTTTTTGTGAGGAGAACAAGCGGCGCAGGACAGGCTGGCCGCCCTTTTTGCCGATCCCGTAGCCAAAAGCCGCTCCTGCCACCGAGCTGGCGGACGTCGCCACTCCGTACCACAGCGCCAAGCCGGGATTGGCCAGGCCCATCGGGATGAGCAGCAACTCAGGAGGGATGATAAAAAAGGCCGACTCTGAGAACGACAACAGGACCAGGATCCAGATAGCGAACGGGTGGTTGGTCCAGTCCATAACCACCTCAGACTCGAACAGGGACACGGGCTGCATTGTAGCCCAAAGTTGGGGCCGTCACAACAACGCCCGACCGGTCATCGACTCGGGTTGCTCTAGACCCATCAGCTTGAGCATAGTTGGCGCCACATCGGCTAAGATGCCTGACGGCAAGGTGGTGGTCCGGTGGGCGTACTGGTGATGAATGATCATCAGCGGCACCGGATTAGTAGTGTGAGAGGTACTGACTTGGCCGGTGTCGGCATCGATCATTTCTTCGGCATTGCCGTGGTCAGCGGTGATCAGCACCACTCCCTGTTTGGCAGTCACCTCGATCACGATTTGTCCGACCACTTGGTCAATGACCTGACAGGCCTGGATGGTGGCTTCCAGATTGCCCGTGTGGCCTACCATGTCAGCATTGGCAAGGTTGGCGATGATCACGTCGTGGCTTTGCTGGCGAATGTTCTTGATCATCTCGGCACCGATCTCGCGGGCGCTCATTTCCGGAACTTGATCGTAGGACCTGGCGCCTTTCGACGGCAGGATGATCCGGTCCTCACCGGGGAAGATATCGTCTTGCTGGCCGTTCAAGTAAAACGTCACGAAGCGCTGTTTTTCGGTCTCGGCCATCCGCAACTGGCGCAGTCCGTGAGTAGCCAGCACTTTGCCCAGCGGATGCCTAACGTACTGCGGCGGAAAAGCTACGTCCACCGGTAGCCCTTCTTCGTACTCGGTCATCGTCACGAAGTAAAGGTTGCGGACTTTCTTTCGGCGCTGGAAAGTGGTTTGGGTGGCCGGTTGCTGGATGTGGGTGTGCTGGTACTTAATGTTGTACGGGTCGAACCCTTCTTGACTGATGCCTTGCTCAAATGTGGGCAGCACAAAAGCTTTGGTCAGCTCGCGCGGCCGGTCTACCCGGAAGTTAAAAAAGATGGCAGCGTCGTTGTCGGCGATGGTCACCGGCTGACCGGCCTCGTCGAGAATTGACACCGGCTCGATGAACTCGTCAGTTATTTTTTGGTCGTACTGTTCCCGAATAGCCTGGACAACGTTGGTGTGGCGGCGCTGACTGCCCAGCGTTAAAGTGTGGTAGGCTTGCTCAATCCGCTCCCAGCGCTTGTCTCGATCCATGGCGTAAAACCTGCCCATCAGGCTGGCGATCCGGCCGATGCCTAAACTGCTGCATTTTTCTTGCAACTGCTGGACGTAAGTGATGCCGGCGGTCGGCGGTGAGTCACGGCCGTCGGTAAAACCGTGGACAAACACCCGCTGCAGGCCTTGCTGCCGGCACAAATTGAGCAGGGCAAAGAGGTGCTCGATGTTTGAGTGGACGCCGCCCGATCCGATCAGCCCCATGATGTGCAGCTGGGACTGGTAGCGGCGGACGTGGTCTATGGCCCGGGAGAAAGCGGCGTTGCTGGCAAACGATCCGTCGGCAATAGCCATGTTGATCCTGGGCAGGTCTTGGTAGACGATGCTGCCCGCGCCGATGTTGAGGTGGCCGGTCTCGGTGTTGCCCGCTTCGCCGCGCGGCAGTCCCACCGCTTCGCCGCTGGCAGCCAGCTGGGTGTGTGGGTAGCTCAGCCAGAGCTTATCGAGCTGGGGAGTCCGGGCCCGGCCGATGGCGTTACCGGCGTTGTTAGGGCCGATCCCCCAGCCATCAAGCACCAGCAGGACGGTGGGCCGAGGACCAGCGTAGCTTTGTTTGGCGTAGGTGGCGTTGAAAGCCGCGCTTGACCTGTCCGGAGTTAAGTCGTGCCTCAGCGGGATCGGCCCGGAGCTATCGCCCAAGTTTCGGTCAGGCTGGTACCCGGGCGGGTAGGAAATGGGTTGAGTAGGTTGGTCTGCCATGATAAAAGTCTTAAGTCGCCGGCTGCTGGGCTGGAACTGGCGGCTGAGACTGTTGGGCTGGCTCAACCTGTTGGGCTTGTTGAGCTGGCTGAACCTGCTGGGTTTGCTGGGCCTGCTGGGCCTGTTGAGCAGCTTGATCGTGAGTTGCTTGTTCCTGGGAGGCCAGCTGTTGGAGACGGCGGTACACTTCGAGCAAGTGGTTGTACTTTGCCACCCGCTCGCCGCGGTTGGGCGGGCCAAACTTGATGTAGTGGGCACCGATACCGACCGCCAGGTCAGACACGAAAGTATCGTTTGTTTCACCGCTACGGTGGGAGACGATCACGTACCAGCCGGCTTGCATCGCCAGCTGAACGACTTGAATAGTTTCGCTGACTGTACCGGCCTGGTTAGGCTTGACCAGCACCCCGTTGCATAACTTGTTATCGATGGCTTGCTGGACGCGCTGGAACGAAGTTGCCAACAAACTGTCGCCGACCACCATGGCTGCCTCGCCCACTTCGGCCGTCAACATTTGCCAGCTATTGGCATCGGCATCATCAAACGGGTCCTCGATGTAAAAAACGTGGTACAGCTCACGCAGGGACCGGTAGTAGTCCAGCAGATCGCCGGCCGAGTATGACTGCTTTTTGTCCTTCATGCTGTACTTGCCGTTGTGGTAGAACTGGCTGGCCGCCATGTCGGTCCCGAAAAAGATATCCTCGGCAAAAGTGTACTGGCTGGTTTTGATAGTTTCGATCAGGATCTCGAAAGCATCTTTGTTGTTGAACAAATTGGGAGTGAAACCGCCCACCAGACCGGTGGAGTGGATAGCGCCTTTCGAGATCAGCACGTCCCGCAGGTCGTAATAGAGATTAACCGCCATGTTGAGCGAGTCAGGATACGTGATGTGGCTGGCGGGAATGATGTCGAACTCTTGGATGTCCAAGTTATCGGCGCCGTGCCGGCCGCCGTTGATCATCGTATAGATGCAGGTCGGGATAGTTGGGTTGGTGGTCAGCTGGTACTTACGGTAGACGTACTCGAACAGCGGCATGTTGACGCTGAGGGCCCCCGCTTTCATTACCGCTTGGGAAACAGCCAGGATAGCGTTGGCTCCTAGATTTTCTTTTTGAGGACTGCCGTCCAGGTCGACCAGCAGTTGGTCGATCTCGGTTTGTTTGGTGGGATCACGACCGATCAGCTGGGGGCCGATGATGGAGTTAACGTTGTCGACGGCTTTCAGCACGCCAAAGCCGGCCATCCGCTGACTGTCATTGTCGCGCAAGTCATGGGCCTCAAACTTACTCCGCGACGTGCCCGACGGTGAGCTGGAAGCTACGTAAGCACCACTGTCCAGCCACAGCCGGCACTCGACGGTCGGGTAGCCGCGCGAGTCCAGAATTTCTTGAGCTTGAACGGCGGTAATTGTAGCCATAAAGGTAGCTTGTAGTTCTATTTTTACCTAATTTACCTACTGTGCAGTACGCGGCTGGGCAAACACCGGTGGATTAACTGGCGCGGCAGAGCCGGCTGGGACTGCCGAGCTGTCCGACGTCGCCGAGCTGTCCAACGTTGTCGAGTTGTCCAACATCGCCGAGCCATCAACCACTTGGCGGGCCAGTTCTAGGGCCCGTTCCGACGGCAACGCCACTCCCCGAATGCCCAACCCGGCGGCGGCGGCTGTCAAACGCGGCTGGTGTTGAGATAACTGTAGCACGACAGGAGTGGCGTGGGCAGGGTGACTGAGCTGACGGGGGGACAAAGTTTGGCTAAGGTGTTTGAGGTACTCGGTGAGAACTTGGGTGTACTCCGGTTCGTGGTCTGAGGGGGTGGTTACTTGCCGACCAATCGACAAGCTAAAGACGCTGTCGGCGTCCAGTACTACCCCGGCCAACGGCAAGCGGTCGCCGCCGCCCATGTCCAAAACCGCCCGCGGTGAGCTTAACTGGGCCCAAACGCGGACCGTTGGTCCCACTAGGCCTAGTCGTTCCAGCAGCTGCCAGCATCGGCGCAAGTGCTTGACTTGCTTAACGCCGGGGATGACCAACTGTAGGTCGGCACCGGTGTCATTGAGGACTTCTTTAACAGCAGTCAGCTCAAACTCGAACCACTCGGGGTGGGCGGCAATCCGCTCGGCTCCGCTCAGCCCCAACGCCGGGTTGGGCCCGTCTCCCTCTAGTTGCCGGCCAAAATCAAGCTCTGCCAGCAGGTCGGGGCCGGGACTAAACGGCAGGTACCATAGCGGGTACCCTGCCGGCCAGTACTCCCGCAGGTGACGGACCAGCTGTAGACGGACGTGCTGACCAGCCTGGGTGCGCCACAGGTAGTCTGGGTGGGTGCCGGCCTGTAGGACCAGGGCCGAGCTGTCAAACACTACTCCGTCTGAGGGTGCTGCCAGCGCCAGGTCCTGAGTGTAGTGGTAGAGCTGGGTGTGGGCAGGTGGTAGGCGGCGGGCAGGCTTGGCCGGCATGGTTACCCGACCGGTATGGGCGTCGAGCACCACCTCTTGTCCAAACGGCAGAGATTTGGTCGGTCTGACACTGCTCAAAGTAGGCACGCCGCGGCTGGTGAGCAGGGACAGCGTGGCCGGCGGCACCCACGGTTCGCTAAACAGTACTCCCCGGGCGGCGCAGACCAGTTGGGGCGTGTACCGATCATGGACGTCGATGAACAAGATGCACTGCGGCGGCACTTGGTGAGGGCGGCTGGCCGGTGTTACTCGGTGGAGCCGGCCGGCCGTCACACCGGGAACAACACCGGCGCCGATGACGGGACCTTGGCGCTCACCCGCCGTCGGCCCAGACAGACTTTGCCAATGGCTGACCAGTACTTGATCATCTACCAGCTGCCAATCCAGACAGATCTTCCCTGGGTGTTGAGAGCTTAAGCGATTGACGATATCGGCTAACTGCCGCTGTTGACGACTGGTCAGTACTGCTGACGGTGATACCGGAGCTGACCGATAGTCGTCAAACCGCAGGCCCACCGGCCGGAACTGTCGATAGTCATCCAGCCGGCGGCTGAGCTGGACATGCTGACGGGCCGGCCGGTGCCGAACAGTGGCATGGGTGTACTTATCGAGCACGGTCTGGGCCGTGTGCTGGTCTGGATGGTGCTGGCGGTCGTACACTCCCTTGACGGCGGTGATGGTGACAACATCACTCTGGCCGGTGTGGTGCTCGAAGTTGCAGGCTGTGCCTGAAGCTTGAGGCTGGGGCCGGCACTGAATGAGGATGGCAGCCGGGACCAAGGCATTGTCGGTACCGGACAGCCTAGGGCTAGTCACCGTCAGCGTCTCGATACTGTCCCCGCTCAGGCTTGACGCCCAGCACTCCAGGATGGTCTCGATGAGATTGGCGTCGCCGTGAACGTTGTCGCGGATGGTCGATGGTCCAGCTAAACTGTGTTGACCAGCAGAGTGAAAACTTGGCATGACTGCCGCGTAACCCTGCTTGCACAGCTGGTAGTATTTTTTAAGGATGGCCAGCGCTGTCGGTTTGGGCAACTCCAAGGTGCGAATGGCGCGGCGGACCGTGTTTAGCGCTTGTTCTCGGCCTGGTCTGCCGTCGGCTTGATTGGCCAGCGCCGTCTCCACCAGTTGTGCCAGCCGGTGGTGATCGATGGCACCGCTCAGCGTAGAGGTAGGCACCACAAAGCTGGGCAGGACACGGACGCCGAGCTGTTCCAGCTGGGCCAGTTGCTTGGCTTGGTGGCCGATCAGTTGAGTCTCGGCCAGTTGGAACTGCTCTAGGTCCACAATCAGGTCAGGCACTCATTCATGGTAGCGCACTCCAGAGGCGATGGGCAAGGAGTGGGCAAGGAGTGCAAGGAGTGAGCAAGCCGTGAGGAGGGTCCCGTGCCGACCGCCGGTTCCGTGCCGACCACCGGTTCCGTGCTGACCACTGGCCTCGCGCCGACCGCCAGCTTCAAGCCGTGGACAGCAGTACTTGCGAAGGCTGGTGACCGGCCAGCGAGTACTGCCCCACCGCGCTGGGCACAAACAGCGACCAGCCGGACCGGAGAGGAAACTCTCCTCGGGGGGTGGTCACTACTACTTCACCGTGGGCTACAAACAAGTGATGAAAACTCTTCTCGGTAACGGTTAGCCTGCTTTGGTAACTGCCATTGAGCGCAATTTTGTAGAGCTGGTACTGCGGCGTGTCAAAGAGATGGCTGATGGTGGCGTTGCCGTCAGTCCTGACCTGCCCGGTCCGCATGTGGGTTTCCGGCAAGTTTTGACTGGGGCTGGAGTCGATGGCTGCAAAGTACTCATCGATGGTCAGCCGGCGGACCGAGCCGTCATCTTTCATCTTGCCTTGGTCAAACGAGCGCAGGGTGGAGACATCGTCGCGGACATCGAGCTGGAGCTCGTAGACGATGTTGCCCGCCGGGAGCTCGGCAGAGCTTTCCCAAGAGTGATGGATACCTCCTCCGCTGAGGTCGATAATGCTGCCCGCCTCCAGTCGCAACCGGTTGACGAACCGGCCGGGATGATCGGCGTCAATGAACTCCCCGAGCAACTGTCGAGCCTGGGCCGCGCTTAGCCGCTGTTGTTTGACTGCCTGACTTAACTTCTCAGCTTTGGCTTCAATCTGTTTGCACCTTTGCCGGTAAGCCGTCAAGTCACAGTCAGGCCGCAGTCCCAGCGTAGCCGCGCCGGGTTCCAGAAAGTACCAAGACTCAGGTTTGGGTTGCCAGTTGCCCACCTCCTCGCTCGGCTTGACGTGGAGCTGGTACGAGTTGTTTTGGGCTTGGGTAAACTTGATTAACAGCGGCATCTGGGGCCGGCCGGCCGCCGCCGGTCCCAGGACACCCGCTGGGTTACTGGCCACCAGCTCGGCCATCGTGGTTACCCGCTCGGGATGGTCGAGGGCGGTAGGCTGGTTGGTGGTACTGGCGGTGGCCAGCGACACGGCCGAAGCGGCGGAGCTCGTCAGCAGCGAATCACTAGCCAGCTCGTAGGACTGGCCGATCTTCAACCCAGCCAGCTGGTGGTGGGACAGCCTTTTGAAGTCAGCAATGTAGCCGCCTCCCCAGGTAGGTTGTTCAATGAGCAACGGGATGACGTAGAGCGGCTCAAGGTCGGGTGTCACGCGGTTACCTTCCTTCGTTTTACTTTCCTACTTTGTCCCCTTGCTACTCCGCTTTCCGGTGATGACTTTTAGCAATTGAGGGTGGACGAGGCCGTTGCTAGCCAGGTATGCCGATGAGGTTGTCCGGAAAGGCTGGCCGGCCAGGTCGCTGAACATGCCGCCCGCCTCGGTGACGGTGATCAACATGGCCCCGGTGTCCCACAGACTGCCGGGCGACACCTCCAGGTGAGCGTCGATCCTGCCTTGGCACAACAATTGAATGGAGTACGGTACGGCCAGTGACGAAGCAAACAAGCTTTGCCGAGAAATCCGCTTCAGTGCCTTGATCGTCCGGCTGTTGACGATATGTTTGTAGCGGGAGTGGCTAACGTAAGCCTGGTTTAGGGTGTCAACACTGGAAACGCGGACCTGTTGCTGATTAAGAAATGTGCCGTGGCCTTGGCTGGCAAACAGCGTTTTGTTCATCATTGGCAGGTGGACGATGCCCAACACAGTTTCCAGCCGGTCGTCGGAGCGCAGACGGCGCAGGCTCAGCAGTGTCCCGAAAAACGGCAGTTTGCGGGTGAAAAACCGGGTGCCGTCGATCGGATCAACTAACCACTCGAACTCGTTGCCATAGCCCTGCCGGCCGTGCTCTTCTCCCAGCACTCCATGGTCGGGAAAGGCTTTGCGCAGTGTACTGGCGATGACGTGCTCGGCTTCCCGATCGGCGGCGGTCACTGGGGTGTGGTCCGCCTTTTGGTCGCTCTCAACGAAACTTTCGGCGGCGTGGTAGTGTTTGAGAATGACTGCCTCGGCTTGCTTGACCGCTTTGAGGCCCACCGTCAGCCAGCGGTCAGTGTTCATGGAGTTCCTGGTTGAGGGCTCCCTTGTTGGTGGAGGGCTTTTTGTTGACGGGCTCCTTGTTGACGGGCTCCCTGGCTGTTCCTCCGGCGGGGACGTGGTCGTACAGCGTCACTCCCGGATAAACTACAGCCTGGGCGCCGATCATCACTCCGGGCATGGTGGTTGTCCTGACACCGACATTGGCTTGGTGGCCGATGACACTACCCAACCGCGCCAATCCGGTAGCCACTTTCTTTTCGGCTACAGTGACCGTGATTGGTCGCCGGTCCAGCCGCCGGTTGGCGGTGATCAAACCGGCTCCCAGCGCGGCACTCTCACCGACGATGCTGTCGGCCACGTAGCTTTGATGAAGGCTGGCGCCAGGCATGACGATCGACCGGGCCAGTTCGCTAAACGCTCCTACCACCGCTTTGGCCTCGATACTACTGCCTCGGATCAAGCAGTAGTCTCCCACGTAGGCATCCCGGCCCAAGTAGCACGGCCCGACCAGCCGGGCGGCGTGGCCAACGCTGGCCCCGGCCTCGATCACCACTGGGCCTAAGGTGTCATCAACTACCACCGACTGGGCCACCTCAGCCTGGTCACTGATGGTGGTGGCCCGATCGTGCCAGTAGTCGGATTGGAACTCAAACAACTGCCAGGGGTACTTAAGAGACGGCAGGGCTTGGTCCGACCGGACCAGCGCTACTTGTCGCTGGCCCATCAAGGTGTTAAGCGCCGTCTCGAAGTTGTACTCGGCGGGTATTTCTTGGCGCAACAAGTCGAGGAACTCGGCCGGCAGACAGTAGGCTGCTTGGATTTTTTGGTTGGACGGCGCGTCCTGAGGAGCGGGCTTCTCCACTAGCCCGATAGCTCGGTCGCCATCAATCGACAGCATGCCGTGCCACTCGGGATGGTCGGTCGGCGCCGAACACACGGCGGCATCACTGCCCGTCTCTCGCAGCCGCTGCAAGATCCGGCCTGCCCGGACCTGGTACGGGGCCACGACGCAGAACGGCCCCTCCAGCTGGTCTCCGGCCCGCAAGATAGCGTCCCCCATCCCCCTGGGCTCAGCTTGTTGAACAAACTCAACTTCGATCGGTAGCCGGTGGTCGGCCACCACCTGCTCAAGCCGAGCGGAGCCAACGGGCTGTGACTGGATAACTACCGCCCGCTGGAAGCCGTGGTCGGCCAGGTCCCGCAGCGCCGCTATTAGCAAGGGCTGGCCGCCGACCGTCAGTAAGCTTTTGTGCTCTAGGGTATTGAGGGGAAACATCCGTCGGTTTTGGCCGGCGGCCGGCAAAACAACGGTGGGTGTTGACTTCGAAATGGTGGTAGAACTCATGGCAAAACCCCGGGTTGCGCTTCATTCTACCTTATATTGCCGGCAAAATTCGTCACCCGTAGTTTCCGGTAAGTACTTGCCTAGTGTTCGTCGGCTGGACTGCCGCCGTGGCCCTCGATGTACTCGATCAGCAGCTTAGTCTTGTCGTCCAACAGGTGCTGGTTGTCGGCTTCGACGTTGAGCCGCAGTACCGGTTGGGTGTTAGACGGGCGAATGTTGGCCCACCAATCGGAGTACCAAATGCTGATGCCGTCCAGCCAATCTATCGACTCAGCTTCGGAAAACTCCTGTTCCAGGCCTTTCATCATCCCCTCTTTGTCTTGAACGGCAAAGTTGATCTCGCCGCTGCTGGGGTACTTGTCGTACCGAGCTACCAACTGTGACATCTGTTGACCGGCAGCGCTGAGCAGCTCTAGGACCACTAGGGCCGCGATTAAGCCGCTGTCGGCACTGAAGTTTTGCTTAAAGAAGTAATGTCCGGAATGCTCGCCGGCGAACAGCGCGTCGTGCTGGCGCATTTTTTCTTTAATGATGGTATGGCCCACCCTGACTCGGATGGCTGTGCCGCCGCCCGCCTCGATCGTCTCGGGCGCCACCCGACCGCAGATAGCGTTGTAGAGGATGGTACTGCCGGGGTGCTTCTTGAGCAGCTGCTCGGCCACCATCGCCGTAGTAATAGTGCCGGAGATAAACCGGCCGGTCTCGTCCATCAGGAACATTCGGTCACCGTCGCCGTCAAACATGATGCCTAAATCAGCCTTGGTCTCTTTGATCTTGGCGATGATCGGGCCGTGTGTTTCCTCGAGCAGAGGGTTAGCTAAGTGATTGGGGAACGTCCCGTCCAGCTCAAAAAAAAGCGGCTCCAGTTTAATTGGCAGCTGATTGGCGATGGCGGGAATGACTTGGCCGGCCATGCCGTTGCCGGCGTCGACGACTACCTTGAGCGGCTTGATCGAGCCCACTTCGACCATTTGGAGAGCGTGGGCTACCCAGTCCGCCATCATGTCCTGCCGGGTGACACGGCCCGGTTGCTGGGCCGGCCGGAACTGCCGGTCCGAGGTGACCAGGTCGCGCAGCTCGTAAATGCCGCTATCACCGCTGACGCCACGGGCGCCGCGCTTAACTATCTTCAGGCCGTTGAACTGGGGCGGGTTGTGCGAGGCCGAGATCATCACTGCCAGGTCTACGTCTAAAGTGCCGGCCGCGAAGTACGCCATGTCGGTGGAGATCATCCCCAGGTCGATCACGTCAGTGCCTATCTCGGTCAGGCCGCGAACTATGGCCCGAAACCAGCCGGGACTGCTGACGCGCATATCGTAGCCCACCGCTACCCTCTTAGGTTGAAAGAACTCGGCCAGGGCTCGGCCCAGCCGCTCCACCCCCGCCTCGTCCAGCTGCTCATCAACTACTGCTCGGATGTCGTAGTCCTTAAATACCGATGGGTCAATCCGCATTTTGTCCTTTCGGATAGTTCCAGTAATTTTGTATGAAAAAGTATGAAGTTACGACCTACTGTACAGGGATAGTTGCCACAGGTCAAGTTCCTGCTCGATGGACAAACTGCTTTGACCGGTCTTGTGGCGGATGTCAATCTGGCCCAGTCGTCTTTGCCACTCGATCAGTTCGGCCAGCTCAACGGTCCTGGCTTGGTTGCTTAGCTGGCTGACCATGAACGGGGCCAGCGCCGGCTTGCCGCCGGCCTTGACCAGTAGTAACAGCCGCAACTGACGAGCAGCCATAGCCAAGCACGTCCAGGCAGAGTCTTGGTTAATTGCTTGGTGAAGCTTAGTGAGCTGGGTGCTCGACTGCCCTCCCCGTCTGGTCATCTCTTGCACCCACTTAAAAACGGCCTTGCCGAGCTTGAAGGCCCTGACCTTTGCCTGAGGAAACTGTTTCAGCATGGTGGGGGTGAGCTGACGCTGTTCCCAGAGGATGAGCCGACTTGGTGGGCCACCGTCTGCTGGGGCTGTGGCCGTTGTCGCGTCCATGGTTGCGGCCGGGACTGCCGCCGCCAGGTTGATCAACTGCTGGCGACGCGCTCCTCTGGGCAGGGAGTGTAGGCACTCGAGGACCACTAACTGATGATTGCCAAACAGATCACTGCTGCCTAACGCTTCTTGCAGCTCGGCTGGGACCAGCGATCCGGCATCGAGGCGGACAGTATGGGAGTGATTGGGCTGACTGGTTAATTTAGTCAGCTCTGCGGCCAAGGCTTGGCGAGAAGCTACTGTGTTATCACCGTGGAGTATCAGCATGTCGTCGGACGGCTGTCAACTGGCCAGCACCAGCAAGCTTTGCAACTTGGCTACCACGAACCCGGCCACGAACAAAGATACGTACAGCAGCCACCTCTGGACGGTGTGGATAACATTTCCCCGCCCCCGAGATCGGTCCAGCCGGGCCAAGTTTTGCAGCCGCTCCAGTTTACTGGGTTGGCGCAGCGGATAGGGAAGTTTTAGGTTAGCCATATTCTTGCGTCATTCTTACGTCCGGACCGGCCGTGCTCTCTTCCCATCTTACTACAGTTTGACCAGCGCCAATTTTTTCCTAGTAACCACCGTTCTCTACTCCACAGCCCTTACACCAGCCGGTGCCGGCTGAGCCACCAGCGACGGTCGGCGTACTGGGGATCGTACTGCCCGACCACCTCCCAGAACCGCCGAGAGTGATTGAGGTGCTCCAAGTGGGCCAGTTCGTGGATGATGACGTAGTCGATGACTGCCGGCGGGGCGTGGACCAGCCGCCAGTTAAAGCTCAAGTGCCCGTGCCGCGAACAGCTTCCCCAGCGCGTGCGTTGTTCTCTGAGTCCCAGCGAGCTAAAAGTGACCTCCATTTGGTTGGCCAGCTGATGGGCCCGGGGAGTGATGTACGCCTGGGCGGTGTGGCGCAGGAAACGGCGCAGCCTGACTTGATCACGGCCGGTCGGGGCGCTGACCAGCAGTGACTGTCCGTCAATAGCAATAGCCGGCAATCGGTCGGCATCGGCTAGTCGTCGTAGTTGGTAGTACTCGCCGAACAGCATCACTCGCTGGTCATCCCAAACTACCGGCAGCCGGCCCAGCCGCCGCCGCGTCCGCTCGACCCAGCCCAGCTGGCTTACCAGGAAACGATCGATGCTGTCCCGATCGGTTCCCGGCGGGGTGACAACTTCCAGCCGGGTATCGGGCAGGACCTTGATCTTGATCGAACGGGACCGGGGGTGGGTTTTGTGAGTGTACTCTAAAGGTGGTAACTGCATAGCTGGCTCCGGCTTACTGGCCGGCTGACTCCAGGATACTTAACACCGGATCGAAGTACCCTGAGAAGTAGTGAATTACGTTGAGCCGATCAAAGTAATTCTGGACAATGCTGATGAAGATGACCAGGCTAATACCCAACGCGGCATTGAACAGTTTCCATGATTTATTAATCATGAACGTTAACCTGACAGCGAACACCAGGCTAACTACGGTGGTCACCACCAGCACTAAAGCCTCGACAATTACGTCGTTGACTTCGGACCGGGTTAGTGTCCCTTGGCGCAGGGCGCTCTCGAGCAGTGGATAACGGACTACCGTAAACTGAAGCGACGAGTAAATACCGGCCACACCCTGGGCCGTCAGTAACAGTCCGGAAAGTTTCATCAATATGTCGACAGCCAGATCTCTCCAATTCGACAGCTTCCTGACAAACTCTTCGTGCTTTGTCTCCCGAGTGTTGGCGAGGTATGGCTGTCCGAACTGCTGGCGAGCAGCTTGGTTTTCGGGACTGGGCTGGGGCGGCGATTCCGCTTGGTTTAAGACGCCGCTGGTTTCGAGCTGTATGTTCATTTCTTCGGCGGACGGCAGTGGTGAGTTCGACGGCTGAGACACCTGTGGGCGTTGCTGAGATGCAAGCTGGTGAGCCGGCGTCCGACTGGTCTTGAGTTGCTGGTTCTTCATCTAGTACTCACTATAAACGATCGGCCTAGCGGTTGCTATAATGCTACGCCAGGGCTTGGCCTGGATGAGCGGCAGGGTAGGCCAACCGGCTAACCGGCTATCATCTGACCGGCCATTAAGTGCTGGCCAACTAAGCGACCAGCCGAGCCGAAGTGGCGGAACTGGTAGACGCGCACGGCTTAGAACCGTGTGGAGCAATCTATGTGGGTTCGAGTCCCACCTTCGGCACCGCGGCACAGGAGGGGGCCTGGCGTGAGGATGGCAAAGAGCTGGTAATTGGTTGGCAAAGAGTTGGCAATGGGCAAAAAAGGAGCAGGGAGTGGCTATTAAATTGGCCACAAAAAATCCCGCCTGGCGCGGGACCTTTTGAACTTAGAACGTATCCCCCGGTGAGGAGAAACCTTCTAAGCTGAAGGCACCATAACATTTTCCTATAAGGTTGTCAATAGGTCTACTAATCATCTTATATATAAGCTAATATATCTAACACTTACCTAAAACATCAATAAGTTAACTAAAGTATCTAAATATATATTTTTTTGGCCCCCGTTCACTCGGTGGTTTCTAGAGGCGCGTACTCCAGTATGTGGGTGCCGTCTTTGAGTTTCCTGCCCAGCTCACGGTCATCATACTTGATTTCAGCCATAAATTGATTAATAGCGTTGGCCCAGCTGCCATTACTGTTGGGCGCGTACTTGGACATGATTTTCTCGGTTGTATCAAGGCCGATGGCAAAGTACTCTTCTTTGAGCGTCTTGGCTGCCGACTCAAAAGAGTCTTCGTAGCTGGCAAACCCCAATTTTCCCTGAGAGTGAACACCGAAGCCCAGGCAGTTCTGGGTACCGGACGGTGTTTTTTTGCACAGGCTGCTTTCCTGCATGGCAATAGCCGGCAGTAGTCGGAAATCAAGCTGATAACGGTCGGCGATCTCAACTAGGGCCCGGCCGTAGTGGTCGTGGGGCTGAAGCGGCGAGTTGTGCCGGCGCAGAAAGTTGGCCACCAGCTGGGAGCGGACTTCGTCGGTCTCTGGGTCCGACGCAACGCCTCGTACCTGACCAGAGAGCAACGACTGAGCGGCTGCCGGCTGCCGAGCTTGGTCGCCAGGCTGGTTGCCAGCCAGGTGGCTACTGGGCAGCGGCACCGTCTGGCTGCCACTGGAGTGCCACAGCCGGACAGCGGCCACCGTGGTCAGACCGCCGCCGATCGTCAGCAATCCCCAGGCGGCCACTGTCATCATCACTCGGGATATTGTCATCGGCCTAGATTGTACCAAGTTCCGGACGTGATGGTCCTTTTTGGGGAGTTGGTGGACGGATAATCTATACTATGCGCATGCTAACTAGCCAAGCGCGCCAACTAGGAGTGGTCTGCCTGGCGGCGGTCCTGTTACTGCTTTCTCTGGCCGGACCGGCCCAGGCCGTAGAAGGCCAAGTACTTGGCGTTCACATTCTCCACCCCGAGGAACTGGAGCTTGCCAAAGAGTTGGTGGCCCCTTCCTCGCAGACTTCCCCTGTTCTCGCTGCCGATAACGATGACAACAATCATAACGCCACCACTTCCTCCCCGGACTGGCACTACGTCACCATTCCCCTGCCACTCTCAGAGCTCGAGCACCCAGACAAGTGGCAGGCTTTTTTCAACCAGGCAAAGGAGCTGAAGGTCATTCCGGTGGTCCGGCTGGCTACCGAGTTTAGGAACGGCGCTTGGCAAGTGCCGACCCGTCGCCAGATCGTTGACCAGATTTCGTTCTTGTCGGAACTGGACTGGCCTACCGACCGGCGCCACCTGGTGGTCTACAACGAGGTCAACCACGCCGCCGAGTGGGGCGGTAGCACTGACCCGGCCGGTTACGCCGACGTCTTGAACTTTACCAGTAACTGGGCAGCTTCCGAGCCGGTGGAGTACGTCGTCATGCCGGCAGCCCTAGACCTGGCTGCTCCTAACGGCCGCCACACCCAAGAGGCTTTCAGCTTCTGGCGACAGGTGCTGGCCCACCGGCCCGACGCTCTGTCGGCTATCGATGTCTGGAACTCGCACTCTTACCCGAACCCGGGCTTTGCCGCCTCGCCGCTGAACGACGGCAGGAACTCACTGCGCGGTTTTCAGCACGAGCTGGCTTTTATCAAGGAGCAGACCGGACGGGAGTTGCAAGTCATCATCACCGAGACCGGTTGGAAGGACTCGTTGGTGACGCGTCCCTGGCTGGAAAGCTACTACACCTATGCCCTCCAGCACATCTGGTCCGATCCGCGGGTGTTGGCGGTCACCCCGTTTGTACTGCGGGGTGATCCTGGCCCTTTTAGCGGCTTTACTTTTTTAGACCGCCACAATCAACCTACTGCCCACTACTTCGCTCTCCAGGGAGCACTGCGGCAGTTGAGGTAGTCGCTCCTCCCAAGCCCTGCTTCTTAGGGCCAGGTTGGGAAACTAGGTCGAAGGTTTTCGTCTGGACGGGTCCATTTTCGCCAAGTTTTGCTGGGGCTCGGCCATGGCTATACTCTCCCCAGCTGGCGAGGACATGGTAGAGGTAGGCATGGCGATGCCGGCCGAGTTGAGCCGCTTACCGGCCTGGACTGCAGCGGTCTGAGCGGTCGGCGTCAAGTTCTCCAGCTGGTAGAGAAACGACCGATGCCAGTTCTGGTACTTTTGCTCGAAGTACTTCACGTTGACGTCACCAAACTCCTCGACCATCCGGCGAAACACCTCAATTTTCGCTTTGCCGTACTTGCGAAGCTGTCTCTCGATATCCTCGACGGTCTTGAACTTAGGCGCTTTAGAGTGGAACTTGCACGAGTAACTCACCAAACGCTGGGTTAACGTGCTCGGCAGGTAGTCGTCTACAGGAAGGTGGAGGCCAAAATCGTCGATATCCTGCCGAGTGATGCCAACTCCGGAGTGATTGCGAGCTGTTTGGACTACCGTAGCCGGCAGGCCCTCTTGCTGCAGCACCCAGGCGCCGACCACCGTGTGCTGAATGTAGGGCTTACCGGAGGGCGGCTGATCAGGCATCCAGTCAAAGCCGTCGGTTAAGTAGGCGCCGATGTCAAACAGCAATGCCGATTGGCGAACCACTCCCAAGTCAACCTGGCCAAGGTCAAATCGCCCAGAGTTGAGGACCGACTCGGCAATGTCACACACAATGACCGAGTGCGTCCAGACCAGGTCTAGCAGCATCTCGGACCGGGCGTACTTGCGGTGCAGCCCAAATTCGCGGGCGAAGTTACTCTCTGCCAGGTAATGTTTGGCCATGCCGGAAGTGTAGCAAGGTAGCCGAACTAGAGCAAGCTGGCCGACTGGGACTAACCCAATGTCATCCGCGGTCGTTCGGCGTTGTACCAGTACAGGTATGGCAAAAGTATATGGTAATCTGGAGAAAGGGCAAAAAAATATATGAAAAACAGAATCAAGTACAAAAATGAACTAATCGAGGCGAGGGTAATAAATGATTTCTTACCAAGTCCTGAAGATTTAAGTTTAAAAGAAAGAAAAACGAAGGTGACTTTAACTCTTACAGAGAAGAGCTTGAACTTTTTACCGCTGAAGACACGGGCACTACCTTACTTGGTGAAAACCACAAGAATTTCTTTTAGGACTCGAAGAATATCTTATTATAAATCGAATTAGCAATTGCAGTTGGGTTTTTGATGTCTATTGCTATAGCACACGACGGATTTCTGTTGTCAAAAACTGTTTGACCTCTCTTTTCTCCCTCTATAATTACACTAATTCCTCTATTAACCCACTCCGCTAATTCAGGATAAAAGTTCAAGAAAACAGCTAGAGGATCATGGAGATTGAAATCTTTTTCTCTGTCGTGATTATATTTATCAAACCAGGCTAGAAGTAACTTTTTGAGCCAAATGTTGACTTTGCCATTTTCCGGAACATCGTCGACTTGTTGCTTTGACCAATAAACTTTCCTTGTCACGTCAAGAGGAACAACTTTAACCTCTATTTTCTTAACACTTTCAAAAAAATACTTGGCTGCATCGGGATCAAAAGCCATGTTGGTTTCTGCATATTTTGTTTCGTTGCCCTCGATATTAAAGGCACCACCCATCAGAGTTATTTTCTCTATTTCTCCCGTTTTAACGAGCCTGAGCGGGTCAGTTAATGTGGCCAAGGATATTATGTTTTTACACGTAGTTTTGGCATTTTTTACTACTTGAAGATCTACTCTCGGATGAACACCCCACGCGCCGTCAGAACCATGAAAGTAATCAGGCCAGGGTCGTTCAATCTTACCGTTCAATGGGAGGCTAGAGCCATTTAGGAATTCCCAAGAATTAGCAACAAAAGCAATAAACTCTTTCGCGTTAATTGAAGTGATCTTTTCGGTGGCGTTACCAAATGTTGATATTAGAACATTTTTTGCAGTAGAATTTAATTTGTAAAGCAAGACTAGCGCCACTAGATCATCTATCCCAGGATCAGAAGTCACAGTATAGTCATTCATCACATCTTCTCTAATATATCAATAACCCCTTTAATAACTGGTTTGTCTGAAACATAGGCAGCTTTTTGGGAAACATCGCTACTTATTCTTGCTCCTCCTACAAATGCGCATATAACTCCCTGTTCTGGTTCCACCCAATCAGACATACTGTTACCTATCATAACTATATTGTGTCCATATACTGATAAAGTATCAAGAGCAAGCCCTTTATTTTTCTTGTAGTTCTCTCCTGGGTGGATAGCGAAGTAGTGATATTCAGGACTGCAATCGACACTAAAACTTGAGTTATGACTGCTAAATTGCGTTCCTAGCACGCTAATCAACTTTGATGGACCAAAAACAGTAATTGATGTTTCCCTATTCGCTCCGAAAGCCCATATCGAAGATTTTGCGCCAATTGGTTCACCTCCGAATTCTGGCGCGACGCAATCTCTAGTCTGTTGAAATCCAAGACTGGTAGCTACTGCACCGATTTGCTTTTTTGCTTCATCAATTTCTGACAAGGTGCTTAGTGTAAGAGTATGACCCGCATTGTATAAAAGATTCCCGTTTTCAGCTAAGATAGGTCCATCAACACCCAGTTTTTCAGCTATCTCCAGCAATTGAGGTAAAGGAGAATCTGAGCATATTCCCACTAAAACTCCTTTTTCTTTTGCTTTAGCCATGGTGTCTTTGAACAAATCTATATCTAATTGGTCGATATACCCATCCATTGATTCGTCTGGAAATAAAGTCCCATTAACATCTAAAAATGCGATATTTTGTGGTAATTTAAGGGTGACTAGTTTTTCCTGAAACTCACCTTGTTCTATTGTTGTTCCCCAAAAACTGTTAATGTTTTTCATAAGCCAAACCACAATTTGGACCATCTCAGCATTTGAATCCACGCCATGCATTTGATGCATGAGAACCGTAAAATTATGGTCCATATGCTTCAGGAGTAACGGAGCACCCGTCTTTGTTTGAACATTTTGAAAGAATTCAAGATTAGCCTGTAAAACTTTTTCGGCAAAGTCTTTCTCAATATCGGCAGGAATACTGGCTCTGGCAGTGGTGCTAACGAAAGGAAGAATATAGGGTGCTCTCCCAAATTCTCCATCGGGTAGTTGTAAAACCAAACCACTGGCTCCTAGCAAGTAATCCCGGGGGTCACCTAAATCGACTTTATTTAAAATATCTGCACCATCTATGGTATTGTATTCAACAACGGGATCAACACTCAATTCCATTTTTGATAATTTTTTTGGGTTACCAACCTGAATTCCAGGTATGACTTTTTGGATATTCACTCCATGAGACAGTAGCTCGTTCAAAGAGGCAATAACACTTTCTCCACTAAAAATGTCATCTTCTACCACCGAGGCGGGTGAAGTATCTAAGCTTTCGGCTATGCCCTGCGCTTGAGTTGATAACGACTCGTTGTCAGGTCTTGGAACCTGTCCAAAATCTTTCTTCCCGCCAAGGAAGTAACCTCTTGACACCTTGTGTTCATACACTCCCTGATTCAGTAGAGGGTCTAGGCTAACAATGGGCAATGCTGTGGACTTTACTCTTATCGCCGACTCTAGTTCATCAGGGTCAAATAGGTGTAGTTCGAAATTACCTTTGGATGAGTAACCCCATTTAAAGATATCTGCCAACTTTGCAAAAAAAGTATCATATTCTTCTAAAAGTGATTGCTTCACTGTTTCATTATCCATTCCGTAATCCGCTGCTATCTCGTTGGCGATAGGACTCATAGCAAACTTTCCATCCTTTCTCATGATATAAACAAAATCGACATCATGACCTACCTCAACTTTATTCCCCTGAGGCCATCTGATCTTTGATGTTGGTAGTTGCAGTTGTTCTTTCATATTTTTTTCTCCACCAAAAAAGCCCTTGCAAGCTCCTAAAATAGATCATTTACGCTTTGTGCTAGTTACAACTTGAGCAAATAAAGAGAACGGTGTTAGGCTGATAGGTAGATTAAAAACTATCTGGAGCCTGCCTATGAAAATAGACAAAAACACCGTTCTCACCATTATTTTTACT
>Ga0210057_1003842_pt1 | contig 20388 bp, 22 predicted proteins | sample CryGeyCG2114_010_2_FD_183968 | JGI IMG/M metagenome (GOLD analysis project Ga0210057, IMG submission 183968) | Groundwater microbial communities from aquifer - Crystal Geyser CG10_big_fil_rev_8/21/14_0.10 (SPAdes) (version 2) | ecosystem: Environmental > Aquatic > Deep subsurface > Groundwater ...
GCTTGCCGATGACCGCCGAGTGCCTCGCCGTGCCGCAGGCAACCGCGATGACGCGTTTTGCGTTCCTGATTTCCTCGGCGAACGCCAAAAGGTTTTCCTCGTCCTGCAACAAGACGTTGCGCAGCCCGCGGGGTTGTTCAAATATTTCCTTCAACATGTAGTCGCCGTCGGCTTTCGCGTCCTCCGCGTTCCACTCCACTTTTTTCTCTTCCTTCTTGATTCGCGCCCAGTTCTCCACGGCGCGAAAAACAACGCCGTCCCGCGTGAGCACCGCCGCCTCCCCATCCTCCAAATAGACGACGCGCCGCGTGTACTCGATTATGGGCACGGCGTCGCTCGCCGCAAACAACTCGCCTTTACCCAAGCCGATTAACAGGGGGCTCTCGTTGCGCACGCAAACGATTTTGCCGGGTTCGCGAATTGAAACTACGAGCAAGGCGTAGGAGCCCCTCAGTTTTTTCACGGCGTCGCGGACCGCCTGTTCAAGCGATTCCCTCCAGCAGTCCTCAATGAGGTGGACGATTACCTCGCTGTCGGTTTGCGAGCGGAACCGGTGCCCTTTTTCCGAGAGTTCCTTCCCCAGTTCCTGAAAGTTTTCTATTATTCCGTTGTGGACCAAGGCAATCTCGTTTTTGCAGTCGGTGTGGGGGTGCGCGTTTTCCTTGGTTACCCCGCCGTGGGTTGCCCAACGCGTGTGCGCGATTCCCATGGTTCCCGGCATTTCATCGAAGTGCAAGGAGTTGTTTATCTCGTTGATTTTCCCCTTGTCCTTGCGCACCACGAGTTTGCCGTCGAGGGTCGCCACGCCCGCGCTGTCATAGCCCCGGTACTCCAGTTTCTTCAAGCCCTTGAACAGGGTTGTCCCAGCGTTACGCGAACCAATATACCCTATGATGCCGCACACGATTACTCACTTCCGAATGCGGGAGAACGGGGGCTTTCGCCCCCGGCCCGCAAAAGTCTCTCTCAGGGTTGACTTTGATAAGCGTTATCCAGAAAATGCTTTAAATAATGCATTAAAGACGTTTTGCTAATTCAATCGCCAAACAAAAACCTTTTAATAACTTTTAATCAATTCTATTATTAAATAATTAATAACCTTATCAAGGTGTTTTGAATGATTGTGTTGTCCGACGGGAAATTCGTTGATGCCTTGCGCGTGGACGAGAAGGGGTTGGCCGTGCTTTCGGAAGACCGGCTCCGCATTTTGCGCGCACTTGCCGAGGAGCCGCGCTACCCCGCCGAACTCGCCCGCGACCTTGACATGCAGCAGCAAACCGTTTACTATCACGTGCGCCTCCTCTCCAACGCGGGCCTAATCGGCTTGGAGGACTACGAAGAAAAGGGGGGAGCAACTGCGAAGCGTTACGCGGCCAAGGGCAACGCGCTCGCACTCGTGCTCAAAAACGATTGGCGGCCGTTCCGCGACCGCACCGGCAAGCCGCCCGCCTTCCTCAAGCCCTTCATTGACCGCGGCACGCTCAACGCGCGCATAGTAATTGGTTCGCCGGACCCGCACGGAGAGTACCGCGCCCGCGCAACCGAGTTCTGCGTGGCCGAACTGGGGGCGTGGCTCGGCTCCTTTGCCGCCGTGAAGCACCCGTTTTACTGGCTGGACACGGAACTCGACGAGTCAAGGAAGAGGGAGAATTTGTTCGTAGTCGGCGGGCCCAAGGTGAACACGTTCCTCGCCGAAATAAATTCGTCGCTGCCGATTCGCTTCAAGCAGAACTCATTTGAGGTTTATTCGTCGCTCTCCAAGAAGAGTTACCCGGAAGCGGCCGGCGTGATTCAAACCGTGCCCAACCCCTTCAACAAGTCCAGGCACTTGTTCGTGGTTGCGGGAAGCAACCAGCAGGCAACCCGGGTAGCCGTGCTCGCGTTGAGGCAGGAATCCGGGAAACTCGCCAAAAACAACTTGTTTGACTCCTCGGTTTTCGCGCGCGTGGTGCAGGGGTTTGACGAGGACGGGGATGGCGTGCCCGACGCCGTTGAAATACTGGAATGATTATTAAGGCGCGGCGGGTTACGGTTTCCGGTGATTTGCATGCCTTGCTGCAGTTGTTGCGGAACGAAGAAGAAAATCATAAAGAAGGTCGTTAAGAAGAAAGCCAAGAAGAAGTAATAGGAACGCGTTGCCAAAGCAAACGAGTTCAACCCCCCTTGTTTTTTCAGTAATCTTTTTATTTTTTCATCGTTGCATAACGCGAGTTTCCCTTGTTTTTGGGGATGCCTCATCTGTTTCCCATCAGCAAGGACAAGGCAATGCTGGTGACGAACGCGACCGCGGCGTCGGTTGCGAAGTACGCCTGCGAGAGCAGGTCTTCGAGCGGGATGCTCGCCCAGTAATGGCCGAGCACGACCGAGATGAAGAACGCGGCAACCGCCGCGACGATGAGGTGCGCCAAGCCCTTCTTGTAAGAGGAATAACTGTTGCGGATGAACACGAACGCGGCCAGCATGAAGCCGGCCACGAGCATCATTCCGACTTCCGCGTTGGGTGCGCTGATGGTCATGGAGGTGAATATGCCGAACTGCGCGATTATGAGGATGCTTATCACGCTCATCAGGTTTTTGTCTTTTGCGGCCGTTAAGTGTTCCAACAAGGTTTTTTCTTCAATTGCTTTTTCGGGCGCCTGCTTTGCGGGCTGGGGCGCCCCCACTGCTTTTTGCGCTCTCCTGGTCTGCTTGAACGCGAACCACAACGCAATCAAGCCGGCGAGCAAGGCAACCCCGCCGATGATGAGTTCCACTCCCATGCCGTCAGCTGAAAAGCGCTTCAATATTTCGGGTGCGGACAAGTAGAGGGACAAGCCAACGACGCCCAGCAAGATGATTGACTTGAGGTAGCGCCAGATGAGGGAGCCCACGCCCGCGAACATTCCGATTATTATCAGCACGACCAGCGCGGCCAACGCAATTGAAGTGGGGTCGCCGGCGGCCGCCTTCCCCAATAATTCGGTTGCGTATTCCTGCACTTGAACCAGCAACTGCGTTGCGTCCATTTCAAAAACCGTTAGTTGCGTGACTTTATTTAATGTATGCTGGCGTGCTCAAAGTGTTCCTTGAGCGCGATGATTATCGCGTAGATGCCGGTGAAACCTATTGCGAGGCCTTCAAAGCCCTTCACGCTCCCGTTGTAGAACAGGATTATGCAGTAAAACCCGGCCAGCGCCCCCACGGCGTGAAGCAAATCCTCAAAATCGTTGACCCACTCGCTCACTCAAGTATAACACCAAACATTTAAAAAAATCTTCGTTGTCTAATTGTTATGCGTTACTGGCTCTTTCTGGCCCTGTTCGCGTTGCTGTTCGGGTGCCTGAACGTGGAAACCGAGTCGGGTTTGGACAAGTGGACGCCCGCGGGAGACGGCTCCACGCCGGCTCTGGATGTAACTCCGGCCGCGCCTCCTTCAAACGACGCTTCCCCGACTCCCGGCGCGTCCCCGACCGCGACTCCAAAAGCGAGCGTCAAACCCTCTCCCTCGCCGTCACCCAGCCCCGAGCCGGCCGAGTGCACCGTAACTGCTTCGGGCCAGGACGTGGGCAGCATGAAGAAACGCATAATCGTGCGCTTCACGCAAGACGTAACCGACGCAAAAATGCGCTGCCACTCAACGCGCTCGTGGGAGTCGCTGGATTTGGAGTTGATGGGCAGCGGCGAATACCAGGGCTTTGTTGACTGCACTTACACTTCCACGGGCACTTATGTTGCGTCTGCCGAGGGCGGCGGCGCCGAGTGCGAAAAGGAATTTGAAGTTGAAGAGTGAATCAGCACTCAAGGTCGTTGCTACTATTAGTAACTAGTCATGAGTGCCGCGGGTTATAGACGCCGGGCGTGTCCGTAGTCACCAGACCCTCCCTGGCTGGCTTTTTTGCGATTTTTGCAGGAAAGTAAAAAGCGTAAAAGTACGCTAGCGCTTTCGGTGCCACGATTTTTAGTTCATGAAGCTGCTTGGAATCAACGCCTTTGCCAGACAATTCCTTTTCACAGTTTTCAATAAAAGATTTCTCCGCGTACTTTTCGTTAACCGTTTTTTCAATCGCTTTTATCAAACCAAGCATTTCCCCTGTGCTCGGTTGTTTGAACGCATTCAGGTATGCCGCCAAGCGGTAAGCCATCGTCCAGTAATCGTTTTTCTTCAACGCACCGCCGAAATAATATTCGTTGAAATTGCCCAAGTCCCCTTTCTTTATTGTGGCGCGGGAATCGTCAGTCAAAGCCGATTCCAATAACGCCTTCACGGCACTGTCAATTATCTCGCCCGCAGAAAACTTCGTCTCTCGAATCTTGTTTTGCGCCTTGCAGATTTGCCCAAAATAATCAAGCGTTTTTTCCGAGACGCCGCACTCGCTCAGGAGGCAGTCCGAATCGAAAACATCCTTCAAAAAATCAAGTTGCTGGCCGCGATCGCGACCTACGGTTCCAATCGCGAGAGTCGAGAGCTTGGAAGCCAACAAGTAATCCGGCGTCGCCACGAGAGCCTCAAATTTTTTAGTGCCCAAACGCCTCGCTTCATGCGGCGCTTCCTTCTCGACGAGCGGAAAACGGGTCACGTCAACCTTGACTTGCACGCCATCCTTCACGACATTATAAAAATCGAACAACTCCGTCCGCTTCGTGGGCCGCGGACTGACCTTGTACTCTGGCTTCAAAACCGCTAACAGCTTAGAGGCATCCCCAGCATAAAACGCGTCCAAATCAACAGACAACCGCCTCGGCCTGCTTAAAACGGCGGCCTGGATTGCGCTACCACCAATGAAAACCAAGGCTTCCTTTTCAGCCGCCGCTTTCTTTGAAAGCAATGCCAAAACGTCAAGAACCTGCGCCTGCCGTTTCTCAAAATCCTTGTTCAACGCCTGCCGACCCCCAAAACCGCTTCGTAATTCCGCTTTCCGGACTCTAAGTAACGAGGGTCAATCCAATTCTCATTAACGCGCTTGTTTTCAACGAGCGAGTACAACGATATGCTAAAAAACCAGCCGATGTAACGGCGGGTCGCGTACCGCTGCATGCGGGTAATGCTTACCCCGCGGTTGTTCAAACACCATTCCAGTGCGTTTATTGCTTCGTCAAGTGTGATCGGCAGGAATCCTTTCAGCGAGTAGTAAACCAAGTCTATCAAACGCCTTTCAAGAGTCGGAACGCGGGCGTTGCCTTCGAAAACCTCGGTTTCTCCAAAGTCCTTGCGGGCTAAAACCACTATGACGTCCCTTATTTCCTCCGTGCTCTTGGCATTAGCCCACTCCTCGTTAACCGTTTTAGGCTTGCGCTCCCCAGAAATAATCAGGAAATCGCGCAGTTTCGGGTCTCCCGCTAAAACCCTTACGACTTCCTCTCGGACCAGTTTTTCGCATTCGACGAAAATCATGTTCCTGCGGACGTTGTGAAAAGCGGGCATGAACTCGGACAAATCCCAGAAAGCAAATTCGAGATGCGGCATCCGCTCCGCCAGCAAGCGGCTAATCCTCTCGGTTCGAGGAGCTAAATACCAACCCACTTGTTTTGTCATGTAATAGACTTACATGACCACGTATTTAAAGCTTGCTCAACCAGCTTTGTCATGTAACAGATTTACATGACCGGTGACTTAAGGGTTGCCACGCGCCACTACTTTCTAAGTCTTTTCATTAGTAATGAACGGTTTTGTTCATTAGTAATGAACGCAAGTTATCGCAAAAGCTACTAGACTATCCTCCTATTGTGCGACTTAAACGCTACAATAGTAGAACAAGCGACGCTATGCTAATTTTTCGAAATCCGTGCCGGCTATAAGTCTCAAGGTCGTTGTTACTGTCGGTTACTATTCGGGTTCCATGCTTATCGGGGTTTTCCTCAGTCATGGTTTTGTGCGCTTAGACGCACGACCCGACGTCGCAAATTAAAGACCGGCATGAAACCGCGTCTTTAACCGTAGGCAAGCCTTATCGCGTGTTAATGATTTTACGGGCGATATATTCGTTTAATTCTTTGGCGAATCTGCTTAGTTCAGCCGGGCCGGGCTTCTCTATGAACACCGGGTCTAGCTTGACTTGAGCTACTAATTCTTCCAAGTGTTTCATCAAGTTTTGGGTGGTCCGGTCGTATTCTTTTTTGTAGGCAGGGATTTTTAGTGCCGAAGCCAGCTTGGCTTTTACCGCTTCGGGCGGCGCGGCTTCGATCAAGCCCCCCAAATGGCTGGATATCGCATGCAAATCCACGATGTCCCGCGAGCGCGTCAATTGCCGCTTGCGGGTGAGAATTGCACGGATTTTCTCGCAAGCGATTTCCTGAAGTGAATAGCATAATACCGTTGGAGGCGCGAAGTATTCTTCGGCCGTTTTTCCAAACAAAGCGTTCAGTTCAGCCTGTTGTTCGCTGGGAAGCGACGGCTTGAGTTTTATGAGTTTGGGTTCGAATGCAAGTTTTTCATTAAAGGCTACGGTAACCTTTAGCTTGACTGGCGGCCCACCTGTTTTCGGGGCTAGCAGGAAATAGTTCATTACGCGACCGCTTTGAGTGCCAGCGATGCCATTCACTTTGTCATCTCTATACCACTCAAGTCCGAGTTCGCGCATCACCGAGCCCAGTACCTTGCGCCTAAATTCATGTTCCGGGATTTTGCTTCCAGTCCAGGTTAGGTCAATGTCTTCGCTGAAGCGGTAGTACCCGTAATAGGCTTTGACCAGACACGTTCCGCCTTTGAATGCCAGAAACTTCGATTCGGGAAGGGAATATATTTCCTGCAGCAGGTACGTTATCCAAACGTCTTTTTCAACCAAGGCAACCGGCAGGTTGCCGTATGCGGCCGCCAAGGATTCGGAAAACCGCCGCACCGTGTTCGTGTCGTATTTCATGCCTGTTTAACCCCGAAAAACTTTTTTAGAAAAACGACATAAAGCCCGGGATATTTGCTAATCAACGGCTTGGCCTGTTTTAAGAGTTTTTCCTCGCCGCCCGCCTTTTCGGCCACTATCGTGAAAATCGTCTTCGCGTATTCCAAGGATTCCTTGTTTCTCGCGTTAAAGTACGCGTAGTCGAGAATGGTGCGACCCGGCTCGCTGAACCTAATCGCGCCGCGCTGCCGTACAAGCCTGTCAAACGGGACGTTGGTTAGCTGCTTGAATTCCACCCGCATTCCGGCAGAAACCGTCTTCGGGCGACTGATTCTTTTTTTTGACACGACCGTAATCGTGGTAAGCGTCTGTTGTTCCCACAAACCGGCCAATTGCAAGGCGGTTGCCAGCCCAAAATACCAGTTTTTCTTTAATTTTAGGTTGCAAGCGCGGGCCACTATACTCAACGGGTCTTCCTTAATCGTTCCCAAATCCCTTTCTTCGCGGTTTCGAAGGTAATAAACGCCTTTGAAAATAACCGGTTCAAGCGCATTGCTTCGGGTCAAGCCGACCAAAACGGAGTTAAAATCAACTTTGAGAAGTTTGCACATCTCTTTGATTTCCCTGGTTGAAACCACGCGGTCGGTGCGTTCAAGCAAGGCATTGTAAACCCTGCCAGCTTTGCTGCTTGAAAACATCACTAAAACCTCAATATATAGTGTTGTTTAAATTACCAATTAGTTAAACAAACCGCACTATATAATGCTTTCTTTTTCAGCACTCAAGGTTTTTCTTCACTGCCTTTTGGCTCAGAACTCATACGCTTTCATCACGCCAAAAGCATTGTTTTTATTCTTTTATTTCGTTTCCTTTGCGTGAGAAAGAGAATCCTATTCTTAGTGTTATTAGTTGCCTGCATAGCCGCCGCTCCCCAGGACTTTTTCAACCCCTCCAACACCACGGCGTGGGGCAACGAGCACCGCATAACTTCTTTCACGCTTTTTGCCGTGGACGGCGCGGCTGAAAAGAAAAAGATTGACTACTTTTTCACGCCGGATGCCTCGGGCACGCCTTACTCGGCGTGGCTGTGGGCGAACCGCTCTGGGGGCGGCTCCTTTGACTTGAACGTCTCCCTTGAAGGCGACGACGGTTCGGGTTTTCCCAACGGGGTCGCCTTGTGTTCCAACGGCACCACCGTGGCTGCGGCTGCCTTCGCGTGGTACAACATTTCCCTGCCGGGTTGCGTGGCTTTGACTGCCGGCCAGAAATACCACTTGGTAATCAATTATTCCAATGCTTTTCTCGGGTCTTACCCCAACCTTCGATACACGACGCCCGACTTGTCCGCTGGCTCCGGTTTCGCGTCCACGGATGGAGCCGTTTGGACCCCGGTCGCCAACTCCGAACCCATTTTCGTGTTGGAATTGGACACAGGGTATTACGGGCCGGGTTACACGGCTGTTCACGACAATTTCGTGAGGGGAAACAATTACGTGGGAGAATACTTTACCGCCGCAGAGGACGCGATTTTCTCAAGCTTGAATATTTCCGGTATATTGTATGGGATTGGCTTGTCCGACCACCTTTATTACAACGTTTCTTACGCCAATGACACTGCAATCCTGTCGGGCAAGCTCATAGACTCGGGCATAGGCGTCGTTTCCAATCGGGAGACCTGGCACTCCGCGAATTTTTCTCGGCCCTTCACGGCGCGTGCAGGCGAGTCATACCGCGTTTACATTTCCTCACCAGGAGCCGGACTCCCAGATTATTCGATTTATTCCCTGAACACCACGAATGCGGCTCCCCTGGATGCTGCGGGAAACTTCAACTCGACTTCCGCCAACCTTTCCTTGTACAACGGCGCGGCTTGGACTGAAAACGGTTCAGCTGACTTGTCCTTCCAGCTTGATTACGCGGAGTGTTACCCGGCGGGCGCGGGGGCATGGATCGTGGACAGCGTGGAATACTGCGAGGACCAGTCAATTACCTTGAGCGCGAACCTCTCGGTTTTGTCGGGCGGTTATCTCACGCTCAAGAACGCCACGCTTTACTTGAACAACCCGGTTGCAGTGCCGGCGAACGCCAGCCGCAACGCAACGATTTACTCGGGCGGCACGCTCGTGGTAAGGGACAACGACAACAATCCCGCAACCTGGAACGACGCCTCCCTCTTGACCGCCGCGTTGTCGGGAAACCCGGACACGCTCTCCTACTTCGTGTTCAACGTGGAGAGCGGGGCCTTCCTTGAATTCAAGAACAGCGAGCTCTCGCAGGCCGGATACGCCTTGTCGGAGACCGGACCCATTGTGGGCTTCGTCCCCTATCAGCCGGCGGGCTTGCGCATCGCGTCCAACTGGTCAAATGTCACGGACAACCGCATTCACGACTGCTTCACTGGAACCCTTCTCTATGAGGCGTCGCACTGCAACGTTTCAGGTAACACTTACTGGAACGTTGACGTTGACTCAAGTGCGGTAACGATTCGCGTCCTGAATTCCTCGGACCACAACGAGTTCTCCTACAACTCAATGAACCAGTCCAACTCCTACCAGTTTTACGTGGCCAACGCGTCCTACAACAATTTTTCGCGTAACACGGTCTGGGGGGCAGCAAGCGACGGTTTCCACTTCAAGTACCAGGCGAACAACAATTCGTTGTGGTACAACAACGTTTCCCACAACTCGGGCGCGGGAATTCAAGTTAGATACAACTCGGACAACGTTTCAATTTACTGGAGCAATGTCTCGTACAACAACGATTACGGGTTGCGTTACACGGATAAGGGCACCAGCCCCGGAGAAGTGGCCAACAACAATTTTTCTTACACCTCCGGCGGGGGCGGGGCAGGCGCCTTCGGGGTTTACTCTGACAAGTGGTTTTCGTTCGGCGTCAGCAACAACTGGTTCATCGGCCAGTCCACGGGCTTCAAGCTTGATTTGAGCGGGTTGGGTGCGTTTCCAACGGGCACCCTGAGGTTTTACAACAACGTTGCCTTCAACAACTCGTACGGCTTCGTCTTTCTCGACTTGCAAAACCTGAATTATTCTTACAACAACGCGTCCTACGACGAGGTTGGCGCGTATTTCTCTGAGATTTCCAATTCCGTGATTCAAAACAACACTTTCGGCGGCAACCTCGGCAACTCCAATTACGCGTCCGCCCTGGTCTTGATCGACGCCAACAACACGAACGTGTCTTATTCCTCGGTGACGACCAACCTCGGTTCGTATGCCTCAGTCGCTTTCTATCAGAACACGCGCGACTCCTACAACAACACTTTTGCTTACAACAACGTAACCCTCGGCGTTGGCGGCAGCGGCCTCGCCTTCTACGACTACCTTGTCAAGGCAAAAAGTTTTTACGGGTGCAACGTTTCCTACAACAACTTTTCGTATAACGCGTTTTACGGGCTGCTGCTTGACTCCTATTTCAAGGATTCGTGGGTGCAGGGAAACGTTTTCCAAATGAATTCGGAGGGCTTGCTCCTGAAGTCCTCCGCGCCTGGCGCGAACTCGGGCTCCGTCCTCCAAGCCAACAATTATTCGTCCAACACGTTTTACGCGAACACACTCAACGGCGTTAATTCCACGAATCACGGCGGCGACACGTTCTTTGACAACAATGCGTCTTACAACGGCCTCCACGGATTTTATTTGTTGGACGCGGCCGACCCCGTGCAGAATTTTTCCCACAACCGCGTCTCCCATAATTATTACGGCGCGCTCTTCAGCTTGGACGCCAACAACGTCTCGTTCAACAATTATTCTTATAACGACGACCACGGCGCCTACCTCAATTACGCGACCTCATTTGCCTGGAACAACACGTATCAAAACAATTCGCGGGGATTCATCTGCAACCATTCCATTCTTTACGCGGACAACGAGACCGCATTGAACAACTCAATGGAGGGGTTCTACCACGAGTCCTGCAACTCGTCTTTCACGAACTCCAACGCCTCCAACAACACGGGTTACGGCGCCCTCCTTTTGGATTCTTACACGAACCTGAATTCGTCCGGATTCGGTTCAACCAACTTCAACAAGTCCCTCATCGCCTGGACTGCGCGCGTGAGGACCGTTGACCAGTTAGGCATTCCCCTGGCGGGCTCGGCCGTGACTGTGTGGGTGGACTCGGTCACCGCGACGAGGGCGTCTTACAACTACTCCAATTACTCGCAGATAATTGCTTCGTATTCCACCGACAACCAGGGTTACACGAATTACTTTTACGTTTACGACAACGTTTCCGCGAACGACGGCTCGGATTACTTGTTCCAGCCCGACTACTATTACGCGAGCAACCCGCAAACCCTTGCAGCGGTTTCGGCCACCGTAGGCGTGTCGCGGCCCCTCACCCTGGTTCTCCTCACGCTTTACAAGGACTGGGGCGGCGGCGGAGAGCCCTCCCCGCCCTCGGAGCAAGAAGAGCAAGCAGAGGAAAAACCGGAAGAAATCGAGGGTTCAGGTGGGCCCCAGCCAACGCCGTCGCCCACTCCTTCGCCCCAGCCCTCGCCCGAAATGCTGCCCGTAAACGGCGCAATGATTTCGGGGGACGCCGTGTTTTGCACGCAGTCCCAGGACGGCCAGATAATTGAAATCACGCGCACCGTGCTGGTTTTGCGGGAGGACAACGGCGCCGTGCGCACCGAAGTATTCCTGCTCGTGAAAAACCTGGGCACAAAAAGCGTGACCGACTTCATGCTTTACGAAGACCTGCCAGATGGCTCGCAATTATCCGACTTTTCCTTTGCCTTGAAGCCCGACTTCAGCAACGAGTCAGTGGTGGGATGGCTGTTGAGGGTGCTGGCTCCCGGACAGGAAGTGGTAATATATTACTTCGCGGAAAAAGAGTTTGCGCCCGACGCCTTCAAGGCGCCACCCCAGACAATTTTAGCGCAGTTAAACCCCCTGGTTTACCTGCTCGTCGCGGAAATGTTTTTCGGGGCCGCATACATCACCTACAAGCGGCTTAAGAAGCCGCCGCTCAAAAAAACCGGGAAGCCGGGTTATAGCAGTCAGCAAACGTAGTAGCCGCGGGCGGCCATTTGCACGCAGTAATCGCTTGGGCCGCCGTAGTAGGACTGCCTCGGATAATAATTATAGGAATACGACGGCGCGTAATAAGACCCGGAACTCGCGTAAGAGTAACTTGAGCGCGCACCCGCGTAAGCATAGGAATACGAGTAAGTGTTCTGCGGGTAGTAATAACCGCGGTAATAATACGGCGAGTAATATACGGGGTAAGCAGGGCCGTAATAAGTGTAGTCGGGCGGGTTGGAACCGAACTGAATCGGCCCGATTGCCACCCACCACGGGTCAACCTCGTTGTAGGCGTTCGCGAACGGCGCAATTAAGCCCACCGCAAGCAATGCAATCAGGAGTTTTTTCACCATTCCCACCGAGTAAAAATAGGGGTTCTTTTGATTTAAAAGCGTTGTCCTTAGGTTGGGTTTTGCTCCTAAAAGCGGGAGCGTGGATTTAAAGGTGTGCGGTTTTATCGCCGTATAATTGCATAACAGCCTTATTCCAGCGCAATGCGAACAGGATGTGGGATGCCGCAGGCGAATAGTGGGTAAGCAAATATTGAATTTCTTTTTTGGTATGTTCTTCAGATTTGTGCACCGCCTCTGCGGCGGTGTGCCCTTTCAGTAATGCTTCAGGTATGGCGTTGGATGCGTTAAGACAGGGTGCAGCATAATCATCACGAAGTGGGGTTGCAGTTTGGGTGTTGTTAAGGAAAAAAAGGAAATCATGAACGTAGCCGATGAACGTCTTAGGAGCTTTAATTATTCCGACAGTTTTAGCACCAAGTCCTGCGGCTGCGCGGCACGCACGCGCATACACGATGGTGCCATCCAGAAGCTGGTGATTATCGCCCAGAGAAACGAGCACTTCATTCTTTTGCCCGACAACCATCCCATCGTCTCCGTGACCGTTGAGAATAAGGCAAACCGGTTTTTGCTTCTTTATTACGCTTTCAAACTCTTTCTTAGTCGCGCGTTCGTTCTTTAAATCAATAGGATTTAAACCGTGCTCTCTCGCCATATCGGGGAATTGTTCGCTATAAGCGTACAAATAAGCGGTCGCATCGTCATACGCCGGTCGAGTGATAAGGATATTTTTATTGAACACCCTCGGCGACCTCCTTGAATGCGCGAAGGTTTTCCATGTATACCTGAACTATAAGCTGCCCCGTGCTGTCTCCTTTTTTTACATGTTCAATGAGTTGCCACTTATCGAAGGCACCCGCGCCGCCCACCGATAAACTCATGTTGCTAGGCATCGTCTGCAGTCTCGCCAGCACAATGGCTTTTTCGTCTGAGGTTACCATAAAATCGCACTCCTTTTCAAATAATTTTAAGTTTTACCAGTTTTGCGCCAATCCTGCGCCCAAGCCCGGTATTTTCGCTTAATTCCCGATAAGTCATGTTCCAGCTAATCGGGTTGCCATCAATGACTGCAACTGGCAATTTTCGCTCCTCTAGTGGCAGACCAAAGTATACCTTTAAAAACGCCTCCAAGTACTGATTCCCTTTGGATGCTTCGCCGCCCATTACAATAGGTTCAGACGTTTTGTCTATAAATAACGTATTACTTGAAAGGACTTTTACTCCCGAAAAGGTTTTTGGAGCGGGTTTAGTTCGGCGTTGCCGAAAATCATTTCGTGACCTTGAAGGATTCAATTTCCTCTAACAAGCCCCTGGCGCGCCCTTTCTCAAAGTGCTTGCGCACGGGTTCAATCAACTCGTTCACGCCCGCCGCAACCCCCTTCTTGAGGTCCGCGGGGTGCAGTTCCTTTGACAAAAACGCTTTTTCAAGTGCGCCGTAGGATTTGAATTCAAGGTCGCCTCCGAACTTGGCGGGGCGTTCTATTTTGAGAGGGGATTCAAACTTCTCAAATACCACGTATTTCGCGTATTCCAGCACGGGGTTGTTCTCCGCAACGCCTTCAGGGCAGTACGCCTTCCCCAGTTTCCTCTCCACTTCCTCCTCCGAATCAGTCATGAAAATCGCGGAGTCGGGGTCGGATTTGGACATCTTGAATTGGATGGAGCGTTCGATTCCGCCGGCGTCCGCGTCCTTTGGATGCGCGAGGCCCGCGAGCATGTGGTGGTGCACGGCAATCGGCTTCTTATAGCCGAGCTTGGGCGCAACCTCGCGCGCGAGGACGTTCACCTTGCGCTGGTCCATGCCGAGTTGCGCGATGTCCACGCCCAGCTGGAAGATGTCAGACGCCTGCATGCACGGGTAAAAGATTTGCGCCGCGCTCAACACGTCCTTCTCGCTGCGGCCCATGATTTGGGCGCAGCGCGTAACTCGCGCCACCGTGTTCAGGCGTGCGATGCGGATGGTGCGCAGCCAGTATTCCTGGCCCATGTTCTCGGAGGCCCACAAGAATTCCACGTTCTTCAAGTCCATTCCGGCGGCCTTCCACGTTTCCACGAAGTATTCGCCCGTTGTGTGAATCTTGTCCAAATCGCCGTCCAGCTTGTTGTTCATCAACGCGAACCAGTCCGCCACCCAGAACTTGAACTTGATTCCGGCTTTAGTCAGCTTGTTGACGTTGATTGAGCGGAGGAGGCCTTGCGCTATGTGGATGCGGCCCGACGGCTCGAACCCGTCGTAGGCAACGGGGTGCTTTTTTTCTTCGAGCAGGGCGCGCAACTCATTGGGCTCTATTATTTCCTCGCCCACTTCGCTGACTAGTTGAAAGCGTTCTTCCAGGTTCATGGTCATAAGTCTCTCGCCATCAATAAAACCGTTTTCCCGTTAATCAAGCGGTCCAAGCACCCCAAGTTTTCAAACCCTTTATCCTCGTAGAGGCGGCGCGCGGACCCGTTGTCTTCGGCTACCAGGATGTGGACGCGGCGCGCTTTTTCGCGCGCCTTGCCAAGGGCGTGGTCCAACAGTTTTTTTCCGATTCCCTTGCCGCGCTCTTCCTGGAGCACGCCGAGCCCGAGTATTTTCGCGGATTCCCCCGAGTACTCCAGGTCAACGAACCCCACGCAATGCCCTTCCCTCAAAGCCACGTAATACTCGTTGTCGGCGTTGGCGAGACGGCTCCTCACGGTTTTTGCGGTGAAACCAGTGTAAGGAAAGAAGTGGCGCGTCATCGCCGTCAGGGAGCACGCGTGCTTTTCCCCGCCCGGAACTATTTCAAGCCGCGGCAACGCCTTTCACCCAGTCCTCTTCAAAAGCAGTTGAAAAGTCGGTTGCGATTCTCGCGTCCGATATTATCACGGCCGCCTCGCGGTTCGAAGTCATTCCGCGGCTGGACCAATTCGTGCTCCCCACCAGCACAGTTTCGCCGTCCACCACGCAGTACTTGGAGTGCGTGTTCGTGTACTCCAGCGAACCCCATTTAACCAGTATTCCCTTGCCCGAAAGAAATGAGGCGGTCTCGTAATTGCTTTCAACGCGGGACTCCATTATGAGGCGCACGCTCACCCCGCGTGCAACCGCGTCCACGAGGGCGGCCTTCAATTCGGGGTTGGAGAACTGGTATAACTCGGCGTCAATGCTTTCCTGCGCCGAGTAAAGCAACGCGGTTATTTCCGCGTCGGCGTTCGGCGAGAAGACTGCTTTCGCGCTACCGTTCAAGCAGTTGCACGACGGCGCGAACAACAGCGCGATGACGCCGACGACTACCGCGCCGAAAACGAACCCGTGCAACGCCCGCATCCCTTTTCTCACCAATTCGTCATGTTGCGGTAAATATTGAAGCGTTCCTCAATCCTCTTCTCGTCAAGCCGCTTCAACGGGTCAAGCCCGTAATCCTCGCACACGAAAGACCCCATCACGCTTGCGTAGGCAACGGCGCGCTTCAAGGCGGTCTCGCTGATTTTGCGTTCCCTGCTCAACTGGCCCATCAGGCCCCCGGCAAAAGAGTCGCCGGCGCCCGTGGGGTCCACCAAGTCTTCCAGCGGGAACGCGGGGAACGCGTAAATGTCTTCCTCGTGGAACACGAGGCAGCCGTGCTCGCCCTTCTTTATGATTACGATGCGGGGCCCGTATTCCCGGATTTTTCTACCCGCCTTCAACAAGTGCGGGGTGTCGCACAGCATGCGCGCCTCCTCGTCGTTCAAGACGAACCCGTCCACCTCGCCGAGCACCTTCAACAAGTCCTTCCTGTTCTCCTTTATGTAGAGTCCTATGGTGTCCATGAAAGCGATTTTTCGTTCGGGAAACTCCTTCAACGTTGCTAACTGGGTTTTGGGGTCGGTTGTTCCAAGGTAAACGTATTCCGCGTACTTGTAGTGGTCCGGCACCACCGGCTTGAAGCCAGAGTAAACGCCTAACTCGGTCTTGTTGGCCGTGCGCGCGTACAAGTCAAACGAGTAAGACGAGTCAAAGTGAAATGTCTTGCCTTTCTTGCGCTGCACCCCGCTCAAGTCAATGCCCTTGTCCTCCAGTTCCCTCCAATGCTTTTCCGGGAAGTCGCTTCCCACCACGGCGATGACTCCCACCTTGTTGAAGAACGAGGCGCAAAAAGAGAAATAGGACGCGCTCCCGCCAAGGATTCTTTCAACGGTCTTGAAGGGGGTGCGCGTCGTGTCCAACGCTATGCTCCCCGTACAAACTATCATATCCATTCACACGGATTCAATGCTCGGCCTGGCCGCTTTCAATTCCTCCAACGCTTCCAACCGCTTGTAGGTCAAGGGGTGCGTTGAAAACCATTCGCTTAATTGCGCCCACGAATTCGTTTTCTCCCACTCCAACGCGTAATCCAGTTCGCTAAACCCAATTGAAGTCCCTTGCCTCCGCTCGGTGCTTCGGCGCCCAGCGAACCTTCTTGGTTCGCGGGCCTCGCAAAACGAAGTTTTGCAAGGTCGGGCTTCAATTCCGTTTACGGTCATTTTTGTTGCCTTGTTGCCGAGTTGCGCTGACTCCGAGGGACTCGCAATGTAGAAGGATGCCTTTGCCTTGTAAGGCGCCGGGTTCACGCCGCGAAAACCATAAGCGATTTTCTTCAACGCGCTCTGCAGGAGCGCCGGCTTCTTCGTGGCCGCCGCGCTGAACGCGTCAGCGTAATACTCGCGCGTGCGGCTCAACTGCATCACGAGCAGGCGCGACAAGAATTGGGCGAACAACGCGCCGATTATGACTCCAAGCGTGCCGCCCCCCGTCTTGTTGTTGCGCGGGAAAAACAATAACACCAGGTAGTAAACCAGTAACGGAACCGTTGACGCCAGCGTGATTACGACGACGTCCCAGTGCTTCACGTGGCCCACCTCGTGCGCGAGCACGGCGCGCACCTCCTCCTTGTTTAGCGCGTGCAAGAGGCCGGAGTGAATTGCTATGTTTGAATTGTTTTTCGTGCGGCCAAAAGCAAAGGCGTTGGGCGACCCGTCCAAGACGAGCCAGAGCGCGGGCTTCTTGATGCCTGCGGCGCGCGAGAGTTCTGCAACGTCTTCGTGAATCCACGCGTACTCTTTTTCGTCTAGGGGCTTCATTCTCGTAGTCCACTTGATTATGGCGGGTCCCGCCCACCACTGGAGGGCGGTGAACAAGGCCACGAAAACCATTATGCCTGCGAGTGCGAGCGACGTTTCAATTGCGGGGCCCCACCACCAGATTACGAGGCCGAACACTGCGGCTAGGAAGCCGAACAAAAGCGTCATCGTCAAAAGCATTGCCAACCTGAGTTTGAGTAAGCCCATGAAACACCACCTGCTTAACCTGAAGGCGTAAAGGAATAAAAATGATTGACTCCGAGGATTTTTGCTTGAACGGCTTTGTTTCCCAACGGGTTCCTCATTAGTAGAAAAACGGTTAAAAGCCGACCAGCGCCCTCTAAACCGCGCTTTTGTTTTTACTTTGAAACCAAAGTATTTAAAGGTTGTCTTCCTTGATTCTTCCAGTGATTCCATTTGGAGGAGTGGAAAAATGACTGATTTTTTAGAGGTAGTTGAAGGTTCGCATACCCTAAACCCTAAAATTTTTTCGTTGGCTCGCCTGGAACTGCTCGGCGTGCTGGTGGCTCTGGGCGGGGACGGGGCAACCTTCACGGATTTCAAGGTATTGGATTTGAGTGACGGAGCATTACACTCTAACTTGAAGGCATTAAAGGAAATGGGGTACGTCAATGAAGACAAGGTTGAATTGAATAAAAAAGAGTTAACGCGTTACAAAGTAACGCGTTCCGGCGCAGAAGAATTTTTTAGGGCTAAAGAGTGGTTGAAGAAGTTCGTTGAGGTGTTTTAATTAAATGAAGAACAAGGTCAGAGCGTGTTTCAAGGCGTTGGGATTCAGGTATGACAACTCTGATTTTGAAGACCGCTTGACGGCTCAAAAAATAATTTATTTGTTGAAGCTAAAAGGGGTAACCCGCCTGGATTTCCCGTTCAGATTATATTTGAACGGCCCTTATTCCAGGGAACTGGCCAGTGAGTTGCGCCAACCAACAGAACAAGAAGAATTAAACTCCACAGACGAAAAAAAAATCGAGGATTTCAAAGAAGTTTTCCGCGAGTTGGACGCAAAGGTTTTGGAGGCGGCGGCCACCTACGCGCTGTATGCCTTCCAACGCAAGTTTGATGCGGTTAGCGCGACAAAAAATACGAGAATATTCAAGAAATCCATTCCAAACACAAAACTGGAGTCGGGGATAAGCAAAGCAAAAGAATTGTTGTACAAACCTACGCCGAAGGACCTAGAAGAAATGAAGAAAGAATTCTCGGCTTGGGAGGTGGCAGCAAGAGAGGACTTCACTAAGTGGGAGGCGCTCAACAATTGAAGGCGCGGAAATGGCAGGTTTGGATGGTTGACATGCCTGCCGGCAAGGGCCACGAACAAGAAGGGGAACGGCCGGCAATAGTTGCGGGCGGAAAAAACGGCTTGATCACGGCAATACCGCTTACCAGCGAGATTAAGAGAGCCGGTTTTTCACACACGCTCCTAATTGAGCCCACCAAAGAAAACGGTTTACTCGCCGAAAGCGTTGCGCTGGTGTTCCAGTTAACGAGTTTGGATGAAAACCGGTTCAAGAACCAAATCGGGTACGTAACCGGGGAACACAGGGAAACAGTGGACGACTTGTTGAAGGATTTGTTGAAATTAAATTAAACCAACAAAACAGTTCCATCCCCCCCGCTTACTTCAAGCGGAAAAGCCGTTTGAAGAACGAAGTGAAACCCGAAAAAATCGACGGCCTTGCCGTGGTGCTTGAAGGGCCGCAAAGCAGCGATGAAGACAAGGCAACCAATTTCTTGCTCGCCCGCGATTTTGGGGCGTAATACACTGCCGGCGTGCGCAGGGAAATGCTTTCGGGAATGGCTTCGTCTTCTGGAATCCTTGCCAGCACGGGCGCGTCAGTCATGGACGCTATTTCGGCGGTGTCAAGTTCGTAGCGCGCCCCGGTTGAGCGGTTCACGACAACTCCGAGGACTCGCTTGTTCCTCTTCCTGCAAAACGAGGTCATCTTTGTTGCGGCGCTCACCGCGGGAATGTCGGGCGTGGTTACCACGATTAACTCGTTGCACGCCTCAATTATGTTGAACGTGTTGTCGGTGATGCCCGGCGGCGAGTCCACTATAGTGAATTCGTACGCCTTTCCCGCGTTGTTCAACACCGGGCCCAGGTTCTTCAAGGAAGCCCCCCGCGTGTAACCTATGGTTGCGGGGAGCACGCGCATTCCCGTCTGGGGTTGGATTACCACCGCGTCCCCGAACTTGTTGCCGTGCTGTAACACGTCTTGCAACCCGAGCTGGGTGTAAGACAAGCCGAGGTGGAGGCCGAGGCAGGGGTTGCCCAGGTCCGCGTCAATCAAAATGTTCTTCTTGTTTTGCATTGTTAACGCCGCGCCGAGGTTGACCGTTAGCATGCTTTTGCCGACCCCGCCCTTGCCTGAGAGTATGCCTATCTTCCTCGTGCCCGTTGCCGTGTTCATTGTTATTGGTAGTGCACGGTCAATATTAAAGATAAGCGGTGGATAACCCGGGGGAGACGGGGGCGCGTCAATCTTTTTCGAGGATATCGTCGCGGACCTGTTGCAAGTATTTTCCGTGCGCCTCAACTGCCTGCTTGCGCAGGACTCGTTCGCGCCCCCACCCTTCCCTGCGCACGATGGCGGCTGCAGCCAGCGCGACTAGGACAACCGCGAGAATCGCGGCGCCTATGCCCAACGCGTTTATGCCTGGCGGGGGCGCCCGCACAACGAGCAGCATGCTTTGCCTAATGGTTTCGTCTTGTGACGAGACCACGAGGGCTGCTGCGTGGCTGCCCTCCATATCCAGTTCAAGGGGCGTCACCTCAAAGTAGACGCGGGTCAGGCTGCGCGGCGCCAAAACAAGTTGCTTGTTTTCCGGAATTACTTCAAACTCTTTTGGCGCTTCAAAGAACGCGGTTACGGGCAACGCGGTCAAACCCCCGTAAAATAATACCGCGTTCACGGTCGCGGGCTCACCGATGGTCATCAAGGGGGCCTCCATTTCCTGAATCTTCAGCATGCCTTCCGCCTTCTCGCTGCTGTAAACCACTTGCTGCACTGGCCAGTAAACGTAGGCCGAGTAATCGCTTAGCAAGGCGCTGATTATGTAGGTGAGCGTCCAAGTGTCGCCGGGCTG
>Ga0210057_1003843_pt1 | contig 20388 bp, 23 predicted proteins | sample CryGeyCG2114_010_2_FD_183968 | JGI IMG/M metagenome (GOLD analysis project Ga0210057, IMG submission 183968) | Groundwater microbial communities from aquifer - Crystal Geyser CG10_big_fil_rev_8/21/14_0.10 (SPAdes) (version 2) | ecosystem: Environmental > Aquatic > Deep subsurface > Groundwater ...
TGAGCGCTTTCATTAAACGCGGGGAAGACAACGCTTTTTGTAAGGAAATCATGTGTTTGGTAGTGTTTATGTTGGTTAACGTTACTTTCAGGGTATCTCATAAAATACTCATTTCGCAACAAGTCTATTACTTTCTAACATAATAATTATTTAAGATTATAATTTTGTAAGTAATTTTCGCGCTTCGACTACGATGTGTTCGGCGCTAAATCCGAATTTTTCCATCATTGTGATTCCCGGTGCGGAAGCGCCAAAAGTATCTATAGCAATAGAAACTCCACTAGTTCCTATGTATCTCTCCCAACCAAATGAGGATGCGGCCTCAACAGACAAACGAAGAGTGATATCGGGTGGCAAAACGCTTTCCTTATACAAAACATCCTGTTGCTCAAACAATTCCCAAGAAGGCATGGAAACGACGCGCGTCGGAATTCCTTGTTTCTCAAGCGTTTCAGCGGCGGACAAAGAAATAGAAACCTCGGATCCAGTGGCAATAATTATAAGATTTGCCTTGTCTCCGCTCTCTCTTTTAAGAATATACGCCCCTTTTATAACCTCATCTGCCCTTGCATATTTCTTGCGATCAATAGCGGGCAGTTTTTGGCGCGTAAGAATGAGCCCGGTTGGACCGTCTTTGTGTGAAACGGCGATCTTCCATGCTTCCACAGTTTCTGCTCCGTCTGCCGGGCGGATAACATTCATATTCGGAATCGCACGCAGAGAAGCAAGATGCTCTACAGGCTGATGCGTTGTTCCGTCTTCGCCTTGACCAATTGAGTCATGAGTGAGTACATATATGACACGCAATTTCATAATTGCCGCAAGCCGCATAGCTGGTCGCATATAATCTGAAAAGATAAGAAATGTACCGCCAAACGGTATTATCGCTTTTGACAACGCAAGTCCATTCAAAATAGCACCCATCGCATGCTCACGCACGCCGAAATGAAGATTGCGGGCATTCTCCGGAAATGCCTCACAGACAACATCTCCGTACTTCCTTAACACTGTGTTGTTGGAAGGAGCAAGATCAGCGGAGCCCCCGAGAAAAAACGGAATATTTTTTGCAAGTCCTTGCATAATCATCCCCGAAGCCTCCCGAATTGAGAGTGGCTCATTTTCCGGAACGAGCGCCGAAAGTCCGTCTTCCCATGAGATGGGGAGTTCACTCTTAAGAGATGACTCAAACTCGCGAGCGAGATCCGGAAAATTATGCTTATATTCTTCAAAATTGTCATTCCATTCTCTCTCCTTTTTTTCACCTTCTATAATGGCCTGGTTGAAATAATTGCGCACTTCATTAGGAATATAAAATGATGGTTCTTGCGGCCAGTTCAGGTTTATCTTGGTTTTAATAAGCTCATCCTCACCCAAAGGCGCACCGTGCGCGGAGGACATATCAACTTTATTTGGACTGCCGTAACCAATATGCGTTTTCACAATAATAAGCGATGGGCGTTCATCATTTTTTGCTTTTTCAATAGCAGAGTCTATCAAGTTCACGTCATTACCATCTAGAACATTTTCCACATGCCATCCGTAGGCGGAAAATCGCGCCCCAACGTCTTCGCAAAATGTGAGACGGGTGGGACCTTCAATGGATATACCGTTGCTATCATAAAGATAAATTATTTTCCCTAATTTCAAGCTACCAGCAAAAGAGGCTGCTTCCGCGCTTATTCCCTCCATTAAATCACCGTCAGAAACAATGCCATAAATATGGTAATCAATAATTTTGTGATTTGGTTTGTTATAACGATTTGCTAAAAACCGTTCTGCAAGCGCCATACCGACACCATTCGCAAAACCCTGTCCTAATGGACCTGTCGTTGTTTCCACGCCCGGCGTTAAGCCGTACTCCGGATGTCCTGGGGTTTTGCTCTGCCATTGTCGGAATTGCTTCAGTTCATTCATGGAAAGATCAAATCCGGTTAAGTGCAATAAGGAATATAGGAGCATTGAGCCGTGCCCGGCAGAAAGTACAAAACGGTCGCGATTTACCCATTCTGGATTTTTTGGATTGAAGTGAAGGTGTTTGGTCCATATGGTATATCCCATTACAGCCGCTCCCATGGGAAGTCCAGGGTGTCCCGACTTGGCTTTTTCTACCGCATCCGCAGAAAGCATGCGGATCGTATTGACGCATAGATTTTCTATTATATTTTTTGATTTTATGGTCATATTTTATGCCCTCCAAAAACGGCGCGAAGCATGGAAAGAATTTTCCCCGCAAAGGTCGGGTTCTTTTTTGATCGGACACGGAAAAGATACGCGCCCTTAATGATGGGCGCAGAAACGCCGAGTTCTTTGGCGGTTTTGACTGTCCATTCCCCTTCACCGGTATGCGCCACCGTGCCGGACGCTTTTTTCAAGTCCTCACCATATTCTTTAAATCCTTCCTCCAGCCATCCGGTAAGCCGGGAAGTGATAATACTGTTTTGATTGTACACATTAGCTACATTTTTTAGCTTGAATCCAAACGGAGACTCTTTGAGTATCGCAAATCCCTCTGCCAGCGCTTGCATCATGCCATACTCAATGCCGTTATGAACCATTTTTGCGAAGTGCCCCGCGCCGGAACGCCCCATATATCCAGATGGCGTATCCGACATCGCGTCAAAAATTGACTTGCTCTTTTCGTATAGTTCTCTGCCGCCCCCAACCATAATGGCAAATTTTCCAAGCTGAATAGAAACAGGTCCGCCAGAAACCCCGACATCAAGAAAATTAATTCCTTTCGTTTCCAACTTTTTTGCGCGATGCACAGAGTCCTTATAGAAAGAATTGCCGCCATCGATTATCGTGTCACCCGCCTTCATTAGGCGCGCAAGGCCGTCTTCTCCAAAAATCACTTCGTCCACAGGTTTCCCCGCCGGGACCATAAGCCATATGGTTTTCGGAGCAGAAAGTTTTGCCACAAATTCTCTTAGGGAATATGCACCAACCACGCCTTCTTTCTCAAATTCTCTGGTGGCATCAGACGATTTGTTGAATCCAACGACCCTCCATCCTTTTGCGCGCAGGCGCCTGGCAAGATTGCCGCCCATTTTTCCCAAGCCAATAATGCCGATTTCTCCGGCAGGCGCGCCTGTTTTTTTATCTTTACTATCCAGAAATACTTGCGCGAAATATGGATTGGGGGTGCTGTCAGGTTGATATTCGGTTAAAGGCACTAAGCCACGTCTCCATCCATCTATAATCGGGTCAGTAAATTTCCAAGACTCTAGTACCTCATCGGAAGAGACAAATAATGTTTGGTCACCTTCCATGGCGGCATTAATAATTTTTGCGTACTCTTCCACATACTGAACCTTTGTTTCTTTTTCATACAAAAAGAAAGAGAAAACGCGCTCCTCTATAATTTTTTCAAAACCAGGCTTTTTCGTCCAAAAATGGATGACGACCTCATCATTTGGTTCAAGACGAAAGACGACTCTGTTTGGAGTATGTGGTCCTCGTTCACACAAAAGACACACCTTGGGATGTCTAAGCGTCAAAACTATTTCTTTACGTGATTCTCCCGTACGCTTTCCTGCCTCGACATATATGGGAATTCCACTCCAGCGAGGATGCAGAAGTTCTGTTTTTAAAGCAAAATATGTTTCTGTCTCGGAATGTTGAGCTACTCCCTTTATATCTTTATAGTGATGATATTGCGATCTAAAAGTTTCTCTCCTCAAAGTTTCCTCTGTCCAAGGTCTCAGCATTTTCAAAATAGTTGCCCGATTGTTCCGTATTGCCTCAACCGTCATACCGACAGGGTATTCCATCGTGATAGCGGCAAGCATAGTAAGTATGTGATTTTGCCCAACATCCCGAAGCGCTCCAACCGAATCATAGAAACTACCCCGATCTTCAACACCAATGGATTCAAGTAGTCGGATATCGATTCGCTCTATCATCGTATTATCCCAAGCATTTTCAAAGAGATTATTTGAAAACCGAAAATTCTCTACTCCTTGAATGATTTCTTTGAAGAGGTAGTGGTCAATTCTATATACTTGTTCTTCTTTGAAATATGAGGACAGGAGTGTCTGAAGTTTTTCAGCACTTGCGAAATCTACCCCAAACGGCTTTTCAATCAATATCCGGCTCCACCCCAACTCGCCGCCACAGGGAAGATTAAGTTTTACCAAAGCAAGATTTTTAAAAATCTGCTCATACGATGATGGTGGCACTGCCAGATAAAATAGTTTACTGGCGCACACGCCCCAACTTTTTTCTATCTTGGTAATAGTATCCGAAAGAGAACGGAAAGATTCTTCATTTTCAAATGTACCTGCTTGATACGAAAAAAGTTTGAAGAAATCAGCAAAAGCCTTCTTTTCCATTTTGGAATCTGCATGCTTTCTCACGGCTTCCAAAACCAAACCTTTGAATTCCTCGCTTGAGAGACCGCTCCGTGAAAATCCAATTATTTCTAGGCGTTCTGGCAAGCGGCCGCGCCGAAATAAATGCCAAAGAGACGGAATGATCTTCTTTGCCGCGAGATCCCCGGTCGCGCCGAAGATAATAAAAATTGAAGGGATATTACTTATGTTGTCCGCTATCAGTTTCATAAGGATAGAAGCTTTTCAATTTTTTGGCGCATTTCATTTATGTCCATGGGTCCTCTTTTGTGGAATACTATATTTCCATCTTTGTCTACGAAAATAGTTTCCGGCATTGAGAAACCGCCAATGGACCGATAGAACGAATCGGACGGATCAAGCAGGAAAATCAGATTATCTGTAATTCCTTGCTGATCGGTATAACTCTTCGCGACTGCTAGCGACTCTGATCGATCAATGGCAATAATGGCAACTTTGTCGCCGAATTCTTTTTGAGCAGCAACAAAATCGGGCAATTCTTGCACACAGAACGGACACCACGCCGCCCAAGAATTTATGACACGCGGTTTTCCTGCAAAATCTGCAAGGTTCACCGTCTTGCCATTATAATCTTGCAAAGCAAAGCCAGGCGCTTTTTCAAAGTGCGCTTGACGACCTGATTCATCGGGAGTAGTGCGATTAGAGATCACTAACCAACCAACACTCCCGATAATCAAAATACCGATAATGATGGCTAAAACTTTTTTCATGGATTTATATTCCGCAATCGCGGGAACACCCCCGCTTTATTCGTGGGTATGTTTTCTGTGCTCGTCGCACGGACAACTGCATGCCATACATGCGCTCGCTTCTTTTTTTTCTTCTCGCTCTGCGCCGCAGCACGTTTCCTCTTTTCCTTGCGACTCTGAACCGCAACTCTTACAGACAAACTTTTGCCGATCGTTTTGATTGTTGATATTTTTGAATCGATTAGTTAGATTATTATTTTGACCTTTGCTACCTGTTTTCCTTCATCAATTGTGCCAAACGAATCGGCATCATAAAGAGCAGGAAGACAATCGTCAAAAGCGAAAGGAAAATACCAGTCAGAATTTTCCCAACGCCGACAAGCTTTAATCGCAGAAGTTCGGACGGATAATTCTGAATTTCGACTAGCTTTTGACTAAGCTCTGATCCGGTTGGCGTTGACTCGCGTTCCGCTTTAGAAAGAGTAAAGTACTCATTCTGAAGCGAATGAAACTTTGGCTCTTCTACTGATACCCGATTGTGCATACTGATTCCTTGCCATACGAACGCCAAAGAAGCAATTACGAGGACAAGAAGAATCAGCATTGGCATCATCATTGATTTCATGTTTTGCATAATGTTTTTTGATTGGTTAATAATTTACTTTTGGACAGTCCGACCTTATGTTACACTTGCCCATCTCTTCAATCTTCACTTGTTATTGAATTCCAATTGACCCGCCACCGGTGAGTAAGATGGCAATGTTGGCAGCCAAGAGAATGAAATCAAACTCCCAGCCGGTTTTATCCATGGCGAAGAACGGCACTTTCCACTTTTGTGCTTTGAAGTAGATAGCGCCAACCATGACGATACTGAGCAGCAGTGCTGCCAGCTGCATGTAGATACCGAATATCATTCCGATACTTAAAACAAATTCAACAACGCCAAGCATCATAATCATCCCCGACGGCATACCCATTCCCTGTGCCATCTCCTTCGAGTTTCTGAGCTTTGGCAAAGCGTGATAGATGAAAATTGTCGCAATCGCAAGACGCAAGATAAGCTGTCCCAGATCGCCATATTGCAGTAAAGCTTCAAACATATCGATCACCTCCTTATATTTCTATTAATGATACAATGTCCTCTTCTTTGATATCACCCGGAATAACTCGCACTAATTCACCAGACTTGTTGAATAGGAAATGAGTGTTGGTGAACTGAATGCCGAAGTTTGCTGAAGCGACACCGCTTGCATCAAGCGCTATCGGAAAAACAATGTTGTTGCTCTGTACGAATTGCTGCACCACATCAGAATTTTCTTGAAGATTTATCCCGATCACTTCGACTTGGTCACGATACTGCTTGTACCACTGATTTACTTTGGGCATGTCCCGACGACAATTTGGACACCACGATGCCCAGAAGTCCACGATCACGGGCTTTTGACCACTGTACTGCGCTAAAGTAATCGTTCCTCCGCCAAGCTTTTCCAATGTGAAATTATGACTATTGGTGCTTTCAAAAGATGGCGCAGTGGAACCGGGTGATGTAGTAGTTGGTTGATGAGCACTATCCGTCAGACACTGCCCAGTACTGCTAATCGGACAGCCGCCAGACTCCGCAACTGCTACTTTCGCCTCTCTGGCAATATCAGGAGAGCGAGTAAAAAACACAACTGCTCCGATGAGTGCTACTGCGCCGAGGCTTACGCCAATGATTTTTGTATTCATAGTTATCTATACAATTCAGTTTTGGGATGCGTTGACACCCACGAGAACCAGAAAGCTGGAATCGTCGGAATACGTTCATTCGTATTTGCATTGAATACCCGCACCGCGTCTTCCTGTTCAGTGTACTCAACTCGCAGCCGAACCCCGCCCAATGTGTCAGTGAAAGATCCCTCCTCTTGCACCGCTGTCATGAGATATGCCTTCGGCACGCCTTCTACAATTACTCCCGCCACGATGTCTGTGGCCTCCAACCGATTATCCTTATTCGAATAGGGGAATAATGGTTCAATATTGGTAAGATCGCCGCCGTATGGAACACTCTCATACGATGCGAACGGTCGGTCGGTATCCCGGGAGAGCACCTCACCATCAGGGTTGGCTTTACTCCAGGCACCAAATTTGGATACATCGGAAGGCAGAATGAGTAATGTTGTGCCAGTTAGTGGCCCAACTACTGCTTCACCCTGCACTTGCGACCACAAGGTATCTTCCGTCTTGCGGTCGTACATAAGTAAGTTGGAATTCCACAGCTTGCCGGAAACCCCAAACTCTACGCGTTCGCCTTCCACAACCGGATCAAAGACGATCGCCGTAAAGCACAGCGGACAGTACGAGACCAGCACACGCTGACCATCAATGGTGTCATTTACAATCTCATGCGAGACAAGAATACGAAACGGATAAAACCGCTTCGCGCCGCGATAAGCTAAGGCCAGACCAATATCATCAGCCGCAAGCCACGTGGCTGCCTCTGCAACCGACTCAAACTTAGGAGCATCTATAGACGGAATACAATCTCGTCCCGGACATCCGGTGCGAATCTCCTCAAGAGGCACACTATGTTTTACTCCGTCGGTCACTGTGATTTCTTTTTCTTCGTTATCTACCATGATTGTTTCTGTAATACTCTCTCCCCCTTTCGGCAAATCAAATGAATTGCTGCGCCACCACCATATTCCTGCTGCAATCACGACTACCAGAGTAATGATAAGAATGATGGTAGTCTGCTGCTTCATAGGTCTACAGTCCTAAGAGCTGAGACAATCGAGACTGATCGAAGCCAACGGTGATTTCTCCATCAATATCAATCACCGGCACACCCATTTGACCTGACTTGTCTACCATTTCCTGGGCTTTAGCCCGATCCTGGGAAACATCTATCTCCTGATAGCTAACATTGTTCTCCTTAAAGTATTCTTTTGTGCGTTGGCACCAACCGCAGGTTGGCGTGCTGTAGATTGTTACATTTGCCATAGTTTATGATTTAATGATCTTAATAATTGATTTTACGAGCGGGTCGTCGTCGCAGATGCTGTAGCACATCATCTGACCCATCCGCTCTTTTCTGACCAAGCCGGAATGCTCCATGATCCGCAGCTGTTGTGAGGCGGCGGGAAGGGAAATCTGGAGAACATTAGCCACGTCCGTCACGCAAATATCTTTGCGACTGAGCAGTAGCTTGAAAATGCGAAATCGTCCTACGTCAGCCAGAGCATTGAACATCATCGGCCACTTCTCATCATCGCCGACAATCTCCGCACGTACCTTCCGGACATCTTGTTTAGTAAGCATAATAGAGAGATTAGTTAATATATTAAGCAATACATTAATTATATGCAAGCTGGTGATTCAGTCAAGACTCTAACAGTAAGTAGTGCAACAACCACCCACCTTGAGTCTAAAATAGACCCAACATGGGCGTTGGCTGCCCTATTTAATGGCTATGTTCATCGGAATCACCATGCCCATGATCGCTCTTACTCTCCCCGTGATCGTGACCGTGACCACCGCTGCCACAATTCGGACACTTTTTCTCCTCATCCAGCTTCATATCGGGTGTCCCGCAACTAACACAAACGCCGGCTTTTTCTTCCATACTTGGCTCACCTCCTCTCCATATTTATAATTATAGCCTCTCCCATACCTGGATTAGGTAGCCGGCAATCACAAACAAGACTCCGACTATTGCCATGGTCCGCTCTCCACGGATGGCCCGCACAATCCTGGTATCAATCCGGCGCTCACGCTCAACCATGGCATGCGTGCGGATAACGGTGTAGGCAATCATGACTGCGCCTAGTGCTTCAAGTGTTAGACCAAGAATGCCAATAGTCATAGATGTGCTATAGTTGCTCTTGCATTATTAGAATATTAAGCAATATATTAATTATATGTCCGCTTCACCTAATGTCAAAAACGATTCAGCATTCAGTGTGTTCATTCATGTCCTCCAGGACGTGGGAAAGAAAATGAAAGCCCATCCTGAAGTCATTAATCTGCTAGCGCAGCCACAACGCATCATAGAAGTATCGCTACCTCTAGAAAGGGATAATGGACAAACTACGATTTTGCGCGGTTACCGTGTTCAGCACAATAATGCTCGCGGGCCGTACAAAGGCGGCATACGCTTTCACCCCGATGTTGACTTAGAAGAAGTAAAAGCCTTAGCCGCTTGGATGACAATGAAAACAGCCGTCATGGATATTCCCTACGGCGGCGCCAAGGGTGGCATTGCCGTGAATCCCCAGGAATTGACCGACCGGGAGCTGCAGCAGCTATCCCGCCGCTTCGTTGAACGACTGGGATCAGTTGTCGGGCCGCACACCGATATTCCAGCACCGGATGTGAACACGAATGCTCAAATTATGGCCTGGTTTGCAGATGAATATGCCCGTCTGCATGGCGATACCGCTCACGCGGAGGCCACCTTCACAGGCAAGCCAGTTTCGCTAGGAGGTAGCTTAGGACGAGAAGAAGCCACTGGCCGGGGCGGTTTGATTACTCTGTTGGAATTTCTGAAAAGTCAGAACAAGAATCATCAAGACATGACTATCGCCGTACAAGGCTTCGGTAATGTGGGCATGCATTTTGCTAGACTGGCTGACAGAGCAGGGTTTAAGGTAGTCGCGGTATCGGATGCTGAGGGCGGTACATTTGACGACGACGGACATGACATTCACGCCATGGCTGAATCGATTAAGCAGAGCGGGTCACTCGATAAGAATATCTGCTATCCCAAAATGTCGGCCGAGCAAGCCGGATTAGCGCAAGATAAAAAATGCCGACCGATTTCCAATAAAGACTTGCTCGAGTTGGATGTTGATATCCTCGTTCCAGCCGCCGTCGAAAATCAGTTGACTAAGAAGAATGCCAAAAAGATAAAAGCAGATATTATTCTTGAGCTCGCCAACGGACCAACCACGCCGGAAGCTGACGAGATTTTCGTGCAAAGCGAAAAAGTAGTTATCCCTGACATTCTCGCCAACGCCGGCGGCGTAACCGTCAGCTATTACGAGTGGGCCCAAAATTTGCAAAATTTGTATTGGAGTGAGACAGAGGTGAACGATAAAATGGAACGTAAGATGAAGACTGCCCTGCAATCAATCTTGAATATTCAAAAAGACTGCGACTGCACTTTGCGGGAAGCCGCCTACCGACTGGCCATCGGCCGTCTCCAAGAAGCCATGTTACTGCGCGGCTGGACTCGTCCTCGCTCTGAAGACATAACCGGACACGTTAATGGCCGATAAGATAAAAAAATTTGATGTCATTGTTATTGGTGCTGGGTCAGGCTTAGATATTGCGTCATTCGCTCACAAGCGTGGTCATACCGTAGCCGTTATCGAGGAAGGCCCCATGGGTGGCACGTGCTTAAACCGAGGATGTATTCCATCTAAAATGGTCATTCACAGCGCTGATATAGCCGAGACAATAAAGAACAGCCAAAAATTCGGCATTATGAGTCGCATTGAGAAGATTGATTTTGCCTCCATTGTGCAGCGCGTATCAGACTACGTGGATAAAGACGCGGTTGGAATCGAAGAGTCCATTCGTGCTACTTCCGGAATGACACTATACAAGACTCGCGGAAAATTCGTCGACAAGAAAATCATAGAAGTTGATAGTGAAAAAATTACGGCCGAGAAAATATTGTTGGCGGCACCCGCCCATTTATCCCCCCAATCAAGGGTGTTGATACCATCCCATATCTGACAAGCACTGAAGCGCTCCGGCTAATTGAACAGCCGGACCATATGGTCATTATAGGCGGCGGATTCATCGCCGCCGAACTGGCCCATTTCTATGGTGCGCTGGGAACGGACGTAACAATGCTTATTCGAGAAGATCGTTTGCTTGGCAATGAAGACGGCGAGATTGCCGACTGGTTCACTAAAGAATTTGCCAAAAAGTACATAGTTAGATTAAAGACCGAAGCATCTGAATTCTCGTTGAACGGCAAGAACATTAACATCAAGCTCAAGGACAGTGAGGAATCTATTATCGCCGATCAGGTGCTTATCGCAACCGGCCGTACTCCTAACACCGATATTCTCAATGTTGCTGCCACTGACGTCGAGATGAATGAACGGGGATACATCAAAGTCAACGACAAATTAGAAACCAACATTCCTGGCATCTGGGCCCTAGGAGATATTGTTGGCGTTCTGCCCCTCAAACATACTGCCAATCACGAGGCGGTATTTGCCATGCGCAATGCATTCTTGGACCAGAATAAATCAGTTGATTACCATGGCATCGCTCATGCCGTGTTTTCCTCGCCACAGGTCGCTGGTGTTGGCAAAACAGAAGAACAGCTCAAAAAAGAAAATACTCCCTATCGCGTAGGCAAGTATGAATACAAAGACACGGGCATGGGTGCTGCTCTGCAGGAAAATGGACTAGTGAAAATTCTAGCTGGCGAGGATGGCACAATTCTCGGCTGCCACATTATCGGCCCAGATGCTTCAATACTTATTCACGAAGTTGTGGTAGCAATGAAGGCATCAGGCAAAGTCAGTGCGATCACTGATTCAGTACATGTTCATCCCGCGTTATCAGAAGTGGTGCAGCGGGCGTTTTATCGGATATAGAAGATTAATGAGTAATGATGGCTAATCCCATTAATCATTAATCAGTCAGCACCTCCCCAGTCCGTTGCGAGGGGTTATCATTTTATTGCTGTAAATACTATCTCCTGGAGCGGAATCTTGGGTTGCGCGCCATAGGCAGCTTCAATCGCTTTCGCCACTGTTGCCGTGACTGTCCCAATATCGGCTTTAGTCTTCTCACGAATTTCGAGAACCACCGGTAGTAGGTCGTGCTAGTGATGCCGATTTTCTCACACGTGACCGAAGTTGATAAAAATCACCACGCGGTCGTTGACATTGCCATCCTTATCGAGCAGCGTGCCTTCCACGTCGCAAAAGACGCCAGTAAAGTGCTGACCGCGGCAGATCAGCTCGGCTGGAATCTGGTCGAACTGCTCGATTGCGTCGCGCAACTCGCGATCCTCACCGACCAGGCCCGCCCTGCGCGCCCTCTCCATCAACTGACGCTCTTTCTCCGAACCCGGCTGCGCGTACTTGAGGTCGTGCCGGATGTAGGAGAGTTCGGTCTTTGAAATACCGAGCCGGAGCTCACGCAGTTGTTGAGTCGGCGATAGCGGAGTTGCCTTCGCTTTCCGTACTTTATCGAGTGCTGTGATGACACCAGGCAAAAAATTGCCGATGATGTCCACATAACGAACGCGAGGCCGGACGGTGAGCGCCTGGAACGCAGCCGACTCGCCGAGCTTGGCCTGGTCAGGCCGAATGAAGCCAATCAGCACTACCGGCTCATCAGATGTGTACGTGCGCAGTGCTGCCGCTAGCCGCGGCTCCCAGTTGCTCATTTGGGAGGTCATCGGCGAGTCGTGGATCATGAAGATTGTTACGACTTCTGCTTCCTCTTTCGGAAGCATTACGCCGAGCACCTGCTCGATTGCTTTCTGAACAGGCGAATTGGGATCAGCGAAATCGAACTTCAGATTGGGAACGGACATGATTATTCCTTTCGGTCAGGAGTGGTGGTGATTCAAATTATAGTGGTACCCAGATATTGGACACCCCCATAGAGCCAAAGCACTATGGAAACCATGACCAAACCATCCAATATCAAGCGGCAACACTCTGCCGCCTTCAAACTGAAAGTGGCACTGGAAGCAATCAAGGGAGTAGACACCGTTTCCCAGATTGCCTCCCGCTACAGCGTGCACCCTACCCAAATCAAGAAGTGGAAGCAGCAAGTACTCGATGAGGGCGTCGCCCTGTTTGAAAAACACCAGGGCAGCGAATTAAAGAAAAAAGACGACTTAATCGAGCAGCTGTACACCAAGATCGGCCAGCGAGAGATTGAGCTGGACTGGCTTAAAAAAAATCTGGAGTCTATCGAATGACCAGAAACGCCAGTTAATCATCAGAGGTAATCCTGACTTGCCGGTAACCCGTCAGTGCCAGCTGCTGCACCTGCCGCGCTCCACTGCCTACTACCAGCCGGTACCCTGGATTACTCCCTGGCACATCGACGTTATGCACCGGATCGACACGATCTACACCAAGTACCCGACATTCGGATCCAGACGCATGAAAGGACAGCTCAAACGCTGGTACGACCTAAAAGTCAGCCGCAAACTGGTCAGGAAACTGATGCAGGTAATGGGCCTGGAGGCCATCTACCAACGCCCTGACACCAGTAAGCTGCATCCAGACCACAAAGTCTTCCGTGTCTTCGAATGCAACATTCTTATCTTTGCTGATACTTTTAGTGTCATCCGGCTTTGTTGCATAACCCCTGACTCAGGCACACCGGCCTTTTTCCCAGAAAATTTCAGACAGTAACCGCGTAACTGTCCGGCATACCGAGCTGGAACATGCGGTTCAGGATGCTGAACCCAAGTTTCAACTCAGTGCGTTGGCGGGAATCATCGCGTGACAGTACCTTGTCGCCCGGAATTGTTTTGTAGCGGAAGATGGTGTTCTCCACTGGGGAGCGCTGGTGGTACTGACTCGCCTCCTTCCAGTACGTGCGGCCGTGTTTGCGAATGACCCGCAGGTTCTCATCGCGCAGATGCTTTGGCCCGTTGCGGTTGCCTTGCCGCCAGATCTTAGCGTTCTTCCGGAGCGGAATGGCGATGTGCTGGACGCCTCGTTTGTCCAGAGCCGTGTACACCTTGCGCTTGTCGTAGGCACCGTCACCGTGAAAAGAAACAATAGTAGCCTGCTCTTGGTTTAGCTGCGACTCTGTTACCGAAGTATCGGCGGTGTCTTCGTCAGTCACATCGGTAGCACGTACTTCGCCGTTTTCATCAATGGCCACATGGATCTTCTTCCAGCCGCGTTTCTTGGTCTTCCCGCGCTTCTTACGCTGCCACTCGCCGTCACCGTAGATTTTGACACCATTGGAATCAATGACGACGTGGATTTCCTCTTTGTCGTCGCGGGGCAGCTCGACCAGGAGGAAGCGCCCGCGCCGGGAGAGTGTTGAGTAATCCGGTACGTCCAACGTCTGTCCACGCTGGGCAAACAGAGATTCCAGCAGACCCTCGGTTTGCCGCAGCGGCAGACGGAAGAGTTTGCGGACTGTCAGCGCCACCTCGATGGCAGCATCAGAGTACGTGCAGGGACTGCCCGGCTCTCCTGATGGGGGGCTGCATACCAGCTGTCAGCAATGCCAGGAGACAGCCCAGAGATTGAGGCTGCCACGCTGCTTGAGCAATTCGTTGTACTGCTTCCAGTTGCGAATGCGGTAGATATTTCTTTGTTTGTTTGTGTGTTTGATCATGCCTCCAGGGTACTCCTGAAGGCGTCTCTTTGTCAGGGGTTATGCAACAAAGCCGTAAAAATGAAGAGGATATTTTTCTTTGGTGTTCTGCCCTCCAAGTATTCGGGCGGTGCGGCGGGGCTTCCAATGCTCGGGCGCGGCGGAATTCCCCCACACCCCCCTTCCGCGGCGTCCGCGGTCCCGCGGCGAAAAATTTATGGCAATTACTTATTTTTTAACACAACCAAGTAAACTTTTCCATCGGTAAAAAACTGATCGCCGGTAAAGTTTTCCCCAAGCACAGGCGCAACAAAAGTTTCTTTGCTTGAAGTTGCGACAAGCCCCGCGTTTTGTAAATCTGCAAACAAAAGCTCGCGCTCTGTATCAATATCGGGATTGATTTTGTGTGTTACCAACCATTTTATTCCGCTATCAAAACTCGCTGTTCCTGCATACACACGCTCGCCACTATTTGTTTGCAGGTTTGTTTTCCAAAATCGGGCGTGGTGGCGTTGGTTCACGATGTTGTCGACGGTCGGCTTCTCAAAACCAAAGTTATGAACGCGGCTATGCCAGAACGAGGGCGTCATGGGGGCCGTATCGTAACTTGTCTTCGACACGGCTGCTTTAGTTATGCTGGCCACAGACGAAACTGTGACAGGGTCTGCCAGATACCAACTGGACTTTTCAAAAGCGTTAACTAACTGGGCATCATCATTGGCAAGAATAATAAAGCTCAGCGGTTCTTGGGGATTGCCAGAGAGGGTTTCTGTAAACTTCGGTAGTCTATTCTGTTCGAAAGCAGCTAAGATATTATTTTTCTCAACAAGCAGCTGAGACACTGCTGGGTCAGTCGTACCAAGATTGAGTTGAGGGTGATACGATCGGGCATAGCCGCCATACACAATAAAGGCAACCACAAGGCAGGCATAACCCATCATCCTGGCTGAAACGGTAGCGGGAGCAGGTTTGATACTTTTGCGTGACTTTTGCCATTCCACAATGCTCACGCTGATAATTAGCCAGAGCAATCCCAAAAGATACCCGCTCAATACATCACTCAAGAAGTGAACGCCTAAATATAGGCGGCTAAGCCCAATCGCCGCAATCAAGACTAGTCCAGCAAAAAGAATATTAATTTTATACGTCCAACTCTTGGTATTTCGCCATAGAATATAGATGAGAAAGCCATAAAAGGCGGTGGCGATGGTAGCGTGGCCGCTGGGGAATGAATATGAGTTTTCAACGTAGACCGGCACCAACCCATCGGGTCGTGTTCGGTGCAGCGATAATTTCCCGATGAACGTTATGATTTGGCTGCCAATAATCGCTAACCAGAGCGGCAGTAGGTATTCTCGCTTCCGCCACAGCCACAACACAATCGTAGCCATCAGAGCAAAAACAATGACGATGAGTGATTTGCCCAGCAGGGTAATCCACAAGAAAATGGTGACCAGTTCAGGACTTCGAAACACATACAGCAGGTTGGCCAAGCGGGTATCAATCGCCACAATCAGGTCACTCGTCAGAAAATCCTCGATGAGACCGAAGAACAGAATGAAGGTGTAGATGAAAGCTGCAAGCAAGAGCGTCAATGGCAGGCCGCTGAAACGTTGTCTCGTTAATCTATTTTTTAGAAATCCAAGTATTATGGGATGCTTGGCTGCGAGTTTCTGGATATCGGGATTACTGACAATCGCTTGTATAATTGAGCGATATACCGAGGCTGCAAGCGAGAAAAGATACTTTCCTTTGCGAATTACAAACCATCTCACCGCAGAGATGGCAAGTAGGAAAAAAAATAGTGATACTACAAAAATACCTATTCTGGTGGACCAAGTGGCAATAGCTTGCCAAGCTTGGCCGAAGAAATACCCCAGCAGCACATACAGTGCTGCCCAGGCGAAGGCACTGAGGACATTCCAGAAATAAAAGCGCTTGGTGTCCATTTTGAACATTCCCGCTACAAACGGACTAATCGGCCGGATCGGCCCCATAAAGCGGCCAAAGAAGACACTCTTAGTACCGTGCCTTTTTAAGAACTGCACGCCTTTTTCTAAATAGGAAAGTTTGAAAAGTTTACTATTGGGATGAAAGAGCCGCGTTCCTTTCTTGCCGAGATAGAAACTAATACCATCACCAAGTATGGCACCAATGGCAGCGAACCAGATTAAGTCTCCTACATCCAAATAGCCTTTAGCTGCTAAAAAACCAGCCAGAATAACAATGACCGTGCCAGGGATAAAAATGCCTACCAAGACAAGTGACTCTAACAAAGCGACCGCAAGGACAATCCAATAGCCGAGTGTTGAGAAGTGCTGGAGGGTGGGAAGCAATAGATTAACTAGTCTTTCAAACATATTTTTAGCGTACCATCTTCATGCGTAGAATAAAGGCGCGGGGCGCTTCTTGAGGCACCCGGGTCTGCCGATACAAAGTATTCCTGGCGGGACAGACGGGTCTAGAACCAAATTGTAGCAAGGTTTAGAGGGGTTTTTTGGAAGACTTAGACGGTACTCGGCTGAGGAGGGTGGGTCGGAGGCAAAAAGGGAAAATGTTACAGAATGTTATAAAAGGAGCCAAAACTGTAACATTTCTGAAAAGCGAACAGTTTAAGAACATTTAACCTTTCCCGTGTTGTCGGTGCTCTCGGAGTTTCTCTGCGGGAGCGAGTCCGCCCAGTACTGGGACAAAATGCTGAGCTTTAGTTATGGGAGGGTTGGGCATGTTGAATTAGTAAAAACCAGGCTTCGGATAGAAGCAAGGGAATGGGTTTCGAACCTCGTATATTAAAAACAGTAACGTGTTCGTTGAAAACTTGGCACGTTTGTCAGTGCGGCTCGCAGGAGAGAGGAGGCATCTTTCGAACCTCAGCGAGTTGGGTAAATCAGCTGCGCTCGAATAAAGACAATGCCCTCTCCTCTCGACAGCAATGAGTAGGTTCGGAAGGTAATCACTAGATTACCTGTCCGCCATCACGAACGAGTGTCTGTGGAGGAGCTGTTAATCCTCTCTCCCGTGGGTCGCACTCTAATTCTTAAGCGTACATGCTATGGACACTTCTATCCTAGGCATCGACGTGGCGTCCCCCGCAAGCTTGATCTGGTGTGGTCGAACGGGAACAAGCAGGAGCACGCCACCATTGAGTATAACCGTGCGTCATTGACGACATACGTTAAGACGCATGCTCAGATGAGTCCAGCCACCTGCATTGTGGGCCTGGAATCAACGGGCGACTATCACCTGGCCGCCGCCCGCTTCTTTCTGGAGCGAGGCTTTCCGGTTAAGGTACTCAACCCCATCATTACCAAGCGGTACACACAAACCACCGTGCGCGGCACTAAGACCGACAAAACTGATGCCCAGATCATCGCGCGGCTCATCGCCGAGGGTGAGGGCGATGAGGCCACATTGAGCGACATTATGAGCCGAGAACGAGAACTGCTGCGGCTCTCGCAATCCCTGGCGAAACTGCGCAGCCAACTGACGCTTCGGCTGCAAAGTCTGCAGCGCAAAGAAGTTGGCAAGACCAAGCGTATTGAACGTAAGGTAGAGAAAGTCATCACTCTTTTACGCGAACTGGGCGATGAGTTGGTAGACGAGGCGACCCAGAAACGATCCCGCGAGGAAGAATTGATCGACTCCATCTCCGGCTTTGCCATCAAACTGTCAGCCATCGTGCATTACGAGTTAGGTGATGTCAGTCGGTTTAAAAATGCCCGCAGCTTGGTGTCGTTTTCCGGACTTGATCCACGTATCAAACAAAGCGGTCACAAGCTCAATACAACTGGCCGCCTGCTGAAGCGCGGATCACCGTACCTGAGAACAGCTTTGTTTGTAGCCGCTAACGTCGCTCGTCAATATGACCTGGAGTTGCAGGAGTACTATCAGAAAAAGAAAACTGAAGGCAGAGCCCACACCGAGATTCTCTGTATGATCGCTCGCAAATTACTGTACCGGATCTGGGCCGTACTACGGGATCAGCGGGAGTATGAAGTTGCGAACAGAGTAGAAACAGAAAAAGGTTGACGGGGATATAGTAGGCTTTCAAAACCTAAGTGGGTGGGTCGTTTAGACCCAAAGTATCGGGCGGGCAGAGCAGGACTACTTCCGAACCGCAATTCTAGCGATGGAAAAGCCCATTTGGACGCCAGAGCGTGATAGGACAAGAAAGGAAATGGCTTCCATTGCGATAGTATAACCTGATATGAGTTCGTAAGGTGTGCAAACATCATCCACGGGCGGACGTGCGGTGACGTTTGACATTTTCACCTTCTTGCCGTAGTCTATCAACACGTTTTACGTGTAGTACCTCGACAACCCAAAGGAGCTCTGAAGATGGGCAAGAAACGCATACCTCTTCGGCATGTGCACCTGGGCACTGGTGCTTTCGGATTAGGATTTGTGGTACCGCTTGTTTCAGCGGCAGGGTTTCAGACGGTGTTAGCTAACCGGGCGCGGGGCTCTGCAGCGTATGCCCGCAATGTGGCACTGCAACGACATGGCAGTTACAGCCTGGTGTTAATGGGCAAGCAGCCGAGAACTGAAGAGATCCCTATCGCTGAATTCATCTTTGTTGATGAGAATGAGGAACGATTCCTTGATGTTGTGGCAGATCCAGCGACTCGCCTGTGTACGACGGCGCTGCGACAGGGATTCTTGGCTTCGGTTCCGCTGCTGGCTGACGCTCTGGCTTACCGCCTGGAATCCGGCACTACAACCACGCTGTATGTTGTTGCTTGCGAGACGCCGGCTATTGGTGATTCATCGACGCTGCGCACCGCTATCCTCTCGCACCGTCCGGAGCTGGCGACACGAGTATTCGAACAGCGGATTCACTTTGTTCCTTGCATCGTCGATCGCATTTGCAATGATCCCGTGCTTCATGAGGACACTGGCCGCGTCAGCGTTACGGCGGAGGAATTTGCCGAGTGGCTGCTGCAGGGCCCTTCACCGCTTGAGCGTGTCCTTCTTACTAAGAGAACGGAGAAGACCATCTCGTTCGTCAACGACTTCGCTCCATTCGCTCGCCGCAAGCTATGGCTGGTCAACGGGCCGCATTTGCTGATTGCTCTGCGGGCGTTCGTGCAGCACCAAGAATATTTGAATCGCTTCCTAGCCGAAAAGGAAAATGCGCGGCTGCTTACCACCATCTTGCGAGAGGCGCAAGACGCATTTCTTGGCGCTGAATCGTTCTTCAGCAAAACCGAGCTCACGCATTACACCAACAAAATTCGGGCTCGCTTCTCGAGTTTTCCTGACAGTACGACTCGACACCTGCCGCGTATAGCGCGCCCCAGGATTCATGAGTTTATGGCTGATTTCTACAAGAAATCCGGTGTGATCCAGCTTCCGCATGCGTTGAAACGAAAGCGTGTAGCCTACCAGACAGCGCAGACGCTGTTGCTCACAACCGAGTTAATTGCCAATGGTCGCTACGCGTATGATGATGCAGGGCAACCCATTCCCATTGACGGAAATGTTTGACAACCTGATAGTAGGAAACGCGGCGTACATTTAAAAACCTAAATCGGTACTCTCTACAGGAGACACATATCATGACCCGTTCGACTAGAAGCAAGAAAGAGCGTACTCAACGAAGCGCTCGTACACCAAAAGCCCCTCGTCTAGAGGCAGCGGATCAGATCGTCAACGCTCACCCTAGTGCACCAGTTATGAATAATTATTGTCTGTATCGAGACAGGCTCTCGAGAGAAACAATTGAAAAAGTGGAGGCGCACTTAGCGGTCTGTGAGCGATGCCGAAAGGATGCAGAGTATGGTACTGAACACGCCGATTATTTCCGGCGCCTGATGAAAGCTCCTATCGACTGCTAGCCGTAGTTCTCTTCAGAAGTCCCTTGCAGCCTCGTGCGACCCCGTTCGCACGAGGCTTTTTCATTCTTCCTAACTTGATACCCCCGGCGTCAGCCGGGGGAGGAAGTGGATTCCCGAATCCTCCTGCTACCATGAAGCTGTGGACTACCGAAAGCAGGCCCATGCGGTCTACCACTGCGAGTACCA